>Bissell_p2__coassemble_366_pt1 | contig 42330 bp, 31 predicted proteins | sample Bissell_p2__metabat2_low_PE_024 | metagenome-assembled genome bin Bissell_p2
AATAAATTTTCTTTTAAGATTTGTCCATCTTCTAAATTAACTGCACTTATAAAAGGAATTTCTCCATTTTCTAACAATTTATCTTTTGAAGGATAATTTTTTCCTCTATCTCCATTTAATATATCTGTTATATCCCCTAATCTAGTCCATACCCAATTATTAGGCAATTTATAAGGCTCTTCCTCTGCTCCTACTAACATTTCATCAATAGTTTTTAATTTAGGTTTAGCAGGTTTCTTTCTTCCCTCATCTTCAGCCTTTTTACACTCATCTTCCCATAGTTTAAGCTTTTCATCATTGATTTTAACAAGAAGTTCTCTAGCATTTTCAGTATGGTTTTCACCTCTCCACTTCTCTGTCAGCTCTCCACTAAATGCTTTAAAAAGAATAGCCTCTCTTCTTGAAGTAGTTTTCTCTTTTACTTCTTCAATAATCTCTTTTATTTTTTGAATCTTTTCAAATAGAGAATCTAATTTTTCTACTATTCTTTTTTGCTCTTCTAGTGGGGGTAGAGGAATTGGAAAATTCTCAATTCTAAATATAGCTAGTTTAGGTTGTCCACTAGAAGTTATTGAAGTTTTAATTTCTTTTTTTATCAAAGAACTTTCTAATAGATTTAATAAAAATTTTTGATCAATATTATTTATATTAGTTAATTTACAAGCATTTTCAGTTAAAAAACTATTATCTATTTTTTGAGGAATAATCCCAACTTTACCAATAGTTCCAGCAATAGATAAGTATATATCTTTTGAAGATATTCTATAATTATTGATTTTTTCTGCTATTTCGTCTGAAATAAACTTTAAATTTTCAAAATCTATTCCTCTATTTTTAAAATCTGTAACTCTCAAATATATATTTTTAGTTTTTTCTTTAGAAAATTCTTCTCCTTTAGGTATTCTTTTTCCACCTTTTACATCTACAATATCCCCTAATCTAGTCCAAACCCAATTACTAGGCAATTTATAAGGCTCTTCCTCTTTAGCCACTATTGATTGTTCCAATCTCTCCTCAATAGAAAGCTCCCCTTTTTTCTTAGGCATCTCTCTTCACCCCGCAAAAATCAAGCTCCTTTAAGATACCCTTTAACAGATCAAGTGCCTCTTCCAATCTCTCTATACACTCTTCCCCATTTTCAATAGGATTTTGTAACTCCTCTTGAGAGTCCTCAACCTTTAAAAGCCCCATATCAAGTGAGTAATCTTTCTTCTCAATCTCCTCTAAAGTAACCTTTGTCCATCTCTCTAACTTCTCTTTCTCTGCCTCGTTGTTGAATGTTCTTTCAAACTCCTCAAAATGCTCCTTAGTTAGTGGGTTAGTCTTACCAAAGTTAGGCATATTACTTCTTAAATCATAGTACCAAATCTCCTTAGTGTTATTCTCATTTCCCTTCCCTCTAGTGAAAAATAGTACATTTGTCTTTACCCCTTGAGCATAGAATATACCTGTTGGAAGTCTTAAAATTGTGTGAAGATTGCATTTATTCATCAAATCTATACGAATATCCTTTCCAACTCCCCCTTCAAATAGCACATTATCAGGTAAAACTATACCTGCTCTTGCATTTCCAGTTGTATTCAAAGAGTTATAGATCACTTGTAAAAAGTTTAACTGCTTATTTGAAGTATCATAGATAAGGTCATCTCTAGTGGCTCTCTCTCCCCCTTTCTTTGTTCCAAATGGTGGGTTAGATAGAACAACATCAAAACCATTTAACTGCTTTCCAAACTCTGATAGAGTGTCACCTTGAATAAAGTTTCCCCCAATGTCGTGAAGAATAGCATTCATAAGCCCCAATCTATGTGTATCAGGCACTAACTCACAAGCAGAGAAAGCTTTAGTTCCTTGAAACTCTCTCTCCTCGTCACTGATAGTTCTCTCATCAGTTCCAAAATAGTCATCATACTTGTTTCTTAGATATTTATCAGCCTCAATTATAAAACCAAAAGTCCCCCCAGCAGGATCGCAGATTTTCTCTCCTAAATCTGGAGCAACAATTCTCACAATAGAATCAATTAAAACCCTAGGTGTGAAGTATTGCCCTGCCCCTGACTTCTTCTCTGAGGCATTTTTCTCTAAAAGTCCTTCGTATAGATCCCCTAAATTTTCCTTATCTTCAGAGTACCACTCAATTTTATTGATCTCTGTAAATATCTTTTTAAGGTTTGCAGGTTCACCAATTCTTGTTTGAGCATTTCTATATATTGTTCCAAGAGTTGATGATGCTTTACCAAGATTTAAAAGAGCCTCTTGATACTTCCCTCTAAGCTCTGTACCATCAAGTTTAACTAGCTCTCCCCATCTGTACTCCTCTGGAATACCGATTTTCTCCTCTGTTTCCAACTCATTGGCAATTCTTAAAAATAGAATATATGTTAGCTCTGTTACATATTCGTGATATGTAATTCCGTCATCTCTTAATACATTACATAAATTCCATAGTTTTTGTACAATTTCATTATTAGTCATCTTTTTCCTCACAATCAATTTTTATATTTAATTTATTTTTAGATAAAATTATATATCGTTAGTTTTTGACAAAGTACCTTTGTAGTTACGTTTATTAGTCAATTTTAGTCATCAAAACTAATATTTTAAATATCAGCTAAATTCCATGTCGTAGAATAAAGAGAGAGTAAAACTCACTAACATCAAGTTGACGTAATTTCCAAAAGTAGAGGAGCTTTAGCGACTACTACTTTTGAGACACAGGCGAAGTCCTGTGTTACATTAAGGATCACAGAAACTCCGTTTCTGCGTCTCAATAATCATAGTCGTTTTATCAAACTCCTTGATTATTGGAACTTTGCTGTAAACCTAGCGATATGCTAGATAATTAAATTTAATTTAGCAATATTCCATCATAGATAATATCCATTATCTCATCAAGCTTACCTTGGAGAATTTCATCTATTTTTTTAATTCCACCATACTGCTTTTTAAATATTCCACTATCAAAATCCTCTTTAGATATATACTCATCTTCACTTTTTAAAACCATCTCTATTCTGCTAATAATCTTATCTTGACGAGCATTCCATCTATTCAATTTTTTAATTTTCTCCATAACTCTCTCAATCTTTCGATCTCTACTGATTAACTCCTCGTCTTTTTCATCAATAGCATATTTCACAAAAGATAGAATATCTATTAAAATATCCTCATTTTTTAGGTTTTGATAAGCAGTATTAAGCTTTGTTTTGCTATATCCATAGGCATCTAATTTAGATTTAATATCCTTTAAATCCTCTTTAGTAAAAGCTTTAGGATTTGTTTTCAATATCTTTAGTGCCTCAATTTTATCTTCATTTTCCTTGATATATTGTTTAAAACTTTCAAGATAATCTTCAGGAGTTTTATCCTTTCCAAAGCTTTGTTTGAAATCTGTAACCATATCATCATTTTCAGCAATTATCTTGTAATTTTCCCTTTTTAAGCTATCCAAATATATTAAAAACTCTTTTTCCTTTTCTAAAACCTTGATTTTCCTGTTATCTGGGGTATTTTTCAGATCCACAAGATAACTATCTATATTAGTTACCTCTTCTCCCCTCATATATCCAGATAATACCTTAATATCATTTGATTTTTTCTCTTTAATAATATTTTTCTTTCTTTGAATTCTTCCAATAATTTGATCCATAAAGTATGAAGTAGCCTTTTCGTCAGCCTTTATAGTGTCAAATTTTTCAAATAGCTCCTTTACAGAGGTTTTAGGGTTTGCCACCACAGGTTTCATATCTGAATACTTTTCTAAATCCTCATAGATTCCCACAGCATCATATATTTTAAAACACTCTTTTTTAATCTCTTTGCAAAGTCTAGTTGCCCTACCTATCATTTGTTCATATAAAATTCTGCTTTTAACCTTTCTTAAAAAAACTAAATTACAGATTTTAGGCACATCTATACCAGTTGTTAAAAGATCAACTGTAACTGCAATAGTTGGGTAGCTGTCATTTTTAAACTTTCTAATAAGCTTGTCCACATCTTTTACAGAGCCAGTTATCTTTTTAATCATATCGTTGTTCATAGAGTAATCCCCAAGCTTGTCATACTCCTCTTTTAAAATCCTAACAACCATATCAGCGTGCTCATCATTTGCACAGAAAATAAGGGTTTTCTCCTCTCCAGTAGGATCAATTCTCTCTACAAGAGCACTGCAAATAGCACGATTAAACCCCTCTGTAATAACCTTTGTATTAAACTTGCTAACATCAAAATTAAGCTCGTCCTCTAGGTTTTCTATTGTTTTTACCTCTTGAGAAACCTTGTCATATACCTTGACTTCACAACCTTTTTCAAAAGTTATACCATCTTTAGAGAGCTTAGTTTCCATAATATATGGTGGCTCAAAGTCTACCAAATACCCATCTAATACAGCTTGTCTATATGAATACTCATACACAGGCTCACCAAAAATATCATAGGTATGTAGAGCTGGTGTAGCTGTAAGAGCTATCTTGTCAGCATCAAAATACTCAATTACATTTCTATATTTACTTTGATACTCCTTCTCATCTCTAATCAATGTTTCCTCTTCAGTTGGTATCCTATCTAACACATACCCTCTGTGTGCCTCGTCAACTATGATACAATCATACTTTCCAACTGATAGATAGTTCTCATCACTTGGAGAAAGCACCCTTTTTATAAGCCCTTGAATAGTTACAATATGCACTCTTGTATCAGTTTCAGGGAATTTCTCCTCAAGCCCCATTATACTATAAATTTTAGATAGTGGAAATTGCTCCTCAATCTTTACATTTTTAAAAGTATCATCTGCTTGTTCCCCTAAACTTGCCCTGTCCACAACAAACAAAATTCTGTTGTACTTCTTACTTTTTAGCAATCTGTATATCAATGCCAAGGCTGTTCTTGTTTTCCCTGTACCTGTTGCCATTGTTAAAAGTACCTTGTGTTTACCACCTATCAAAGCTTTTTCCACAGCCTCAATAGCCTCAGCTTGATAATATCTCAAATTAAGCCCATCAGGTGATCTAAGATAATCTAAAGAGTTTTCAGCCAATGTTTTATTAGCTAACTCCTCATCTTTATTTAACAAAATCTCCAAATCCTCTGGAGCATAGAAACCTTTTAAAGCTTTTGGAAGATTTCCAGCTTTTCTACCATCTAAAAACCATATACCAGATTTCTCAATAAATTCCTTGTTGTATTCACGTCCATTTGCTGAAAATAGAAATGGTACTTTATAACTTCCAAAAGGTGAGCCATCACAGAAACTTATACCCTCTCTAAGCTCTGCCCCCTTGGCATACATATCTGAGTCCACATTGAGAGCAGTTAGAACATCTACCCCCATTCTCTTTGCCTCAATCACCCCATAGAACTTGTTTTTATAGAAAAGTGCATAGTCAGCCCAACCTTGCTCACCACCCTCTTTTTTACAAGGCCACTCAGCTATTGCCATTGCCTTGCTTTTATCAGGTAAAACCTTTCTATATCTGTAATTCAAAATAGGGGTATTAACTTCCCAACCAGCCTCTCTAAGCTGATCATCAATTAAAACCCTTGTTTCTTCCTCACTTAGCTCCATAGGCTTTTTGTTTTTGATAATTCTCTTTCTCTCTTCAGGTGTCTTAAATGAAATATCTTGAACCTTTAGATTTTGCAACTCCCTCTCTCTACTTTCCACTTGAGAGAGCAATGCCTCATATTTCTCCTTGTAATCTACATATTCAGGTGTTTTATACACTATGTTGTCTGATGTGAAAGTGTAGTCACTACCATATACCTCATTGAACCACCCACAAAGTTTTACCACCAAAGATAGCAAAACCTCTGCCTCTGACAACTCACCTTCCATATTGTGTACTGCTGTATTTCCAGCTTTTCTAATCTTATGGAAAATTCTATCTATATCATCTGGAATTAAACCATTTTCTTTTAACATTCTAATTCTGTCAACTTGATCCTTAACCTCTGGTAACTCCTCAACTTTTACCATTAGTTTTGCTATATACTCCCCCAACTGCCTAATTTTAATAATTGCTGTGTTGGGATCTTTGTGCAGTGTGTATTCTGCCATCTCCCCAATTTGAGCTAAAGCACTCCAATCTTTTTTTAGAAAATAAAAATTAGTTGCCATGTAAATCACCCCAAAATACAAATAACTTATATTCTTTAAATCTTAGTTTCATTTTAACATATAATTAAAGCAGTTGCTATCACTTTAATTAGTTTACTTTGATAGGGTTCATTTTTTATTTTTCAATAAAGTCAATTTATAATTTCCTTAGAAACAAAAAAGGGAGAAAAAATTCTCCCTCTTTATAAAAAGATAATATTTTTAAAATTATTCCCACTCTATTGTTGCAGGTGGCTTACTAGAAATATCATAAGTTAATCTATTAATTCCTTTAACTTCATTCAAGATTCTATTTGAAACTCTTTCTAAGAATTCAAATGGAAGGTGTGACCAAGTAGCAGTCATAAAGTCAATTGTATTAGCAGATCTTAATACTGCTGTATATTCATATGTTCTTTCATCTCCCATAACTCCAACTGATTTAACAGGTAAAAGAACAACGAAAGCTTGGCTAACTTTATTGTAAAGATCAGCAGCTCTTAATTCTTCGATGAATATATCGTCTGCTTCTCTTAAAATATCAGCTTTTTCTTTATCAACTTCACCAAGGATTCTGATTCCTAGTCCAGGTCCTGGGAATGGGTGTCTGTCGATCATATGATCAGGGATTCCTAACTCTCTACCAACTTTTCTAACTTCATCTTTGAAAAGTTCTCTTAGAGGTTCAAGAAGTCTGAATTTCATATCTTCAGGAAGTCCACCAACATTGTGGTGAGATTTAATAGTCATTGAAGGTCCTTTTACTGACATAGATTCAATAACGTCAGGATAGATAGTTCCTTGAGCTAAAAATTCTACATCTGTAAGTTTTCCAGCTTCTTCATCAAACACTTCGATAAATTCTTTTCCAATTATTTTTCTTTTCTTTTCAGGATCAGAAACTCCTGCAAGTTTAGAAAGGAATCTTTCTTCAGCATCTATACATTTGATGTTCATATGGAAATTTTCACCATAAACTTCCATAACTTTTTTAGCTTCATCTTTTCTTAAAAGTCCAGTATCAACGAAGATACAAGTTAATTGATCTCCAATTGCTTTGTGAATAAGAGTAGCAGCAACAGAAGAGTCAACTCCTCCTGAAAGTCCTAAAAGAACTTTTTTATCTCCTACAGTTTCTCTTATGCTTTTAATAGTTTCTTCTATGTAGTTACCCATAGACCAGTTTTGTTCACATTTTGCAATATTGAATACAAAGTTTCTTAAAATTTGTGTTCCATATTCAGAGTGAGTAACTTCAGCATGGAATTGGATACAGTAAGAATTGATATCTTTGTTGTAAGTAGCAGCTACACAAGAAGTAGTATGTCCGATTTGAACATATCCAGGAGCCATTTTAGTTACATGGTCATTGTGACTCATCCAAACTTTAGAGTTATTAGGTACTCCTTCAAATAGAGGACTATCAGGACAATCAATAATAAGTTCAGCCTTACCAAACTCTTGTTTGTCAGCTCTTGCAACTTCTCCACCCATTAAGTGAGTAGTTAATTGCATTCCATAACAGATTCCAAGAACTGGGATACCTTTATAGAATAAATCTTTATCAATAGTAGGAGCTCCTTCAGCATAAACAGAAGCAGGCCCTCCAGAAAGAATTATTCCTTTAGGTTTTCTAGCTAGGATTTTATCTAAAGGTTCGAAATAAGGAACAACTTCAGCATAAACACCCATTTCTCTGACTCTTCTAGCAATCAATTGATTGTATTGCGAACCAAAGTCCAGTATTACAATACTATTTTCTTTCATAAAAACCTCCAATTTAAAATAAAAGGAGCAAAAATGCTCCTTGTTTTACAAAGTTAAAAACAAATATCATTTTCTACAATCATACATCAAATATTAATATTTGCTTTATTATAAAATTTTACCATAAAACCTAATCTCTGTCAAAAAAATATTTTTTTAAAAATTTAGCAACTCCATTGTTATCATTAGTGTCAGTAACATAATCAACACTTGCCTTTACCTCTCTTGTAGCATTTCCCATAGCAACACCATATTTAACTGCTCTAAGCATCTCTATATCATTAGTAGCATCACCAAAAGCAACACACTCTTCAGGAGATATTCCATAAGTCTTCAATACTCTTTTTAAAACTAATCCTTTATTAACCTCTCTATTTAAAACCTCATATAGGATATCTGTTGATTTAGCAGTATAAACTTTATCTCCCAATATTTTTTGTACTTCTCTATGAACTCTCTCTAAAGTTTCAGGCTCTTCATCTGTACCTAAAAAAACTGATTTTGTCATTTTATAATCATCAAAATCATAGAAATCTTTCTCAATAGGTATCATATCTCTCTCACTACCATATCTAATAACCTCTCTTCTTGAAGAATCTTCAACATACCATTTATTATTTTGGTAAAGATTTAGAGGTACTCCCAATCTTTTACTTATTCTTATCAACTCTTTTACATGATCTTCTTCTAAAGGAAGTTCAAAAATTACCCTATCACTTTCATAATCTACTACCTTTGCTCCATTATATGCAATAACTACTCCTCCAGCATCTAAATCTAAGGCATAGGGTTTAGTAGCTAAATATGTTCTTCCTGTAACTAAAAATATTTTAACTCCTCTTCTATTTAACTCTTTTAATATCTCTCTATTTGTTTCAGATATTTTTTTATCACTTGTCAACAATGTTCCATCTAAATCTAATGCAATAGCTTTTAATTTCATTTTACCACCTCTCGTATCAAATCAAAATAGATGCTTTATGTAGCTATTATATCACTTTTTATATCGAAATTAAATGATTCTATTGAGCAAAAAATCACAAACTTATTTTAAATGGTGTTTTAAAGAATTGGTTATGTTATAATAAAATAAAAAAATTTATTTTTATGGAGGCAACAATGATAAAAAATATTATATTTGATTTAGGAAATGTATTAGTTAAATATTCACCTGAAAATTTTTTAAAAAAATATATTAAACAAAAAAATCAAGAAGCTTTTATTACAAATATTTTTAAAAGTAAAGAATGGTTAGAGTTAGATAGAGGGACTTTATCGTATGAAGATGCTGTTGAAATTTTTTCTAAAAGAGTTCCAGAAGAAAAAGAAAATATAGAGAGGTTATTTAGAGAAAATATATCTTCTTGTATATCTCCAATAGAAGAAAATGTAGAGATTATGAGAAACCTTAAAAAGAATGGATATAGTGTATATATTCTTTCAAATTTCCATCAACCAGCTTTTGAATATATAAAAGAAAACTGGGATTTTATAAGTGAATTTGATGGAGATGTAATTTCTTGTTACTATCATTATATTAAACCAGAGAAGGCTATATATGAAACTATTTTAAACAAATATAATTTGGTTCCAAGTGAAACTATTTTTATTGATGATGTAGAGGCAAATATTAATGGTGCAAAGGAAGTTAATATAGGTGGAATCCACCTTCCTGATTTTAAAAATTTAAAAGCTCTTTTAAAAGATAAAGAGATAAAATTTTAAAAAAAGATACCTGTTTTTTATAGTTTCATTTTTTTATTTAATTATTCCTAATTTTAATAACAACTTGAATTTATATTTCATACTAAATTTAACTTTTTATCATACACAAAATATATTTTTTATAGTATAATACAGAAAAGCTATATTTTATGTCTGTAATTGAGAATAATCAATTTGTAATTAAGGGGGAAGAAAAATGTTTTTATCACCAGAAGAAAAATTACTAGCTTTTAGGAAAAAACATAAAATTACTCAAGGTGAGCTAGTAGGTGAAGACATCACAAGAGTTTTTTTAGGAATGATTGAAATAGGAAAAAGATCTCTAACTGAAAAAACAGCAAAATTATTATGTAAAAATTTTAATAGAATTTTAAAAGAAAGGGGAATTAAAGATTCTATTAAAGTTGAGGAATTAATGAAAACAAAAGAACAACAAGCAATAGAATTTCTCCAAGAAATTTTAAAAAGAGATAATATCTCTTCAAAAGAGATTATATGGGATATTGAAGAGTCTCTTTATGAATTAAATGATATTAAAAGAGGAAACTATTGTTTAAAGCTATTTGAAAAATTCTATTCTTTAAAAGAATATAAAATAGCAAAGAATTATCTCTTAAAATCTATGCATAGAGTAAAAGATATAGAAACTATAAAATTAAACCTTTTAAAAATTTTTGAATTAAATAATATACTTGCTGATTATGAAGGTAGTATTTTTGCTTACAAAAGATTTAAAGATAGATTTGAGAAGGAGAAATGGTGTGAGGCTTTAGAAAAAATATTATTTAATTACTCATATGCTCTTATTAAATGCAAAGAATATGAAGAAGCTTTTCAAACTTTACAACTGATTATAAAAAAATCTAAAAATGATAAAATACTATTTGAAACTAGAAAACTATTAGGTAAAGCTTATAAAAAAACTGGAGATTATCTTCATGCAACAAAAGAATATACCTCTCTTGCTAAAGGGAAAGTTCCTCAAGACAAAGCTGAGGCATATAGCAATATGATTGAAATAGCTTTAGAAACTGATGATATTTCTCTTTTAAAGAAGTTTTATGAAAAATGTAAAATTAATTATGAAGTAGAGGGAATAAAAGATGATAAATTGAATTTTGAAATTTTAATTTGGTTAGGAAAAGGAGCTAAAAAACTTCAAAAAAATAAAGATAGTAAAGCTTTCTTTATGGAAGCTCTAATGGTTGGAAAGAACAATAACTATTCTGTTGAAAAAAGAATGGAAATAATTTCTGAACTATTCCAAATATTTGAAAAAAGTGATTTTTTCTCTGTTCAAAGCATTGAAAATGAATACTTTAATTTATTGATTGATGAGAAAAATTATAAACCTGGTATAAAAATTTTAGAATATTACTATAAAACTCTACCTTCTGAATTAGAAAAAAAATTTAAAATATTCAATTAAAAGAAAAAGGCTATTGCATTTACTACAATAGCCTTTTTAATTATTATTTTATAAACTCTTTTAATTCCTCTTTAGGAAATCTTATAATTGGTTGTCCCTCTGAATGAGGAGCTAACTCATACATATCAAATTTAAAACATATATCATTTCCTTCAAAATACATAGCAGAATCATCTAAGTTTATATCTACCTCTTCAAAGAAATTAACTTCTTTTCCATTAGAATTTAAAACTATCTTTCCACTACTTTTATTTATTATATTTTTAATTTGATCAACTATATATTCTTTTGCTCCTTCTTTAAAGAAAGTGTCAAAAGTCACAAAAGATCCATCAGAATTTCTTATATTTATTGACTCTGATGCTTGAATTCCATTAGCATCATTTTCTCCTATTGAATAAGTTTCTAATAAAATTGAAGTTATACCAAAGTCATTTTCAAAAGTTTGATAACTTTCAATATACTCAGCAGGACTACCTTCTAATCTATTTACCATACTTTCAATAGTAGCATCAGCAATCTCTGACAATTCAACATTTAATTTTTCTATCTCTTTGTTTCTTGTTCCCTTTATTTGAGGAATTTCAATTTTATAAGAGTAGTCATCTCCATTTTTTTCATAAGTAAGCGAATCAACTACAATTTTCTTCTGTCCACCACAAGCAGTAAAAATAATTAAAGTAAGCAATAAAAGTATTTTCTTCATTCTAACCTCCAATTTTATTTCCCCTTTCTTTAATATACCATTTGTATGAACAAAATCCTTTTAATATTTTGTATTTCTTTTATAAAAATTAGGAGAGAATAAAAATAGTATTGGGAATATTTCTAATCTTCCTAACAGCATACTAAATGATAATATTATCTTATTTACAGAAGAGATATTCGCATAGTTACAAGTAGGACCTACAACTCCCATTCCTGGACCTATGTTATTAAATGTAGCAGTTACAGCACTAAATGCAGAAACAAAATCTGGCATCTCAAGTGAAACACAACAGATCAAAATTAAAAAGACAGTAATATAAATAGAAAGATATATACTAATTCCTTCTAATAGTTCTTTAGGTACAGCTTTACCATCCATTCTTAAACTCATAACTCTGTTGGGAGTTCCTATTTTTTTAAATTCATTTATTACATTTTTAAAAAGTAATACTACTCTTGAAATCTTTAATCCTCCAGCAGTAGACCCAGCACAACCTCCAACAAACATTATTATTAGCAGTATTGTTTTAGAGAATACTGGCCACTTATCAAAGTCAGCAGTAGAAAATCCTGTTGTTGTTATAATAGAAGATACTGTAAAGAAAATATCTCTTATCATTGTTGAAAAATCATCATACATAGAATGAATATTAAAAGCAATTAAAGCTATCGCTCCAAAAACAATTAATAAATAATATCTTAACTCTTCATTTGTATATACTTGTTTAAAATTCTTTAAAAGTAAAGCATAAAATAAGTTAAAGTTCATACCAAATAAAAGCATTGCAACTCCTAGTATATACTCAACAGCTGGACTTTGATAATAAGCAACACTTGTATTTTTTATACCAAACCCTCCAGTTCCTGCTGCTCCAAAAGCATGAAGAATAGAATCAAACCAAGGCAGCCCTGTTAGTTTTAAAAGTATAATTACTATTATAGTTATAAAAATATAAATCAAATATAAAATTCTTGAGTTATATGACATTTTTGCCACTATCTTTCCAAAAGTTGGCCCCGGAACTTCAGCTTTCATTATATGTAAAGATTGATTACTATTTTTAGGAAGAATTGCCAAAGCTAACACAAGAACTCCCATTCCTCCAACAAAGTGAGTAAAACTTCTCCAAAATAATAGAGACTTACTCATAGATTCTACATCTGTTAAAATACTAGCTCCTGTAGTTGTAAATCCACTTACAACCTCAAAAAAAGCATCTATAAAAGATGGAATCTCTCTACTTATTACAAAAGGTAAAGCTCCAAATATTGAAAGCATTATCCATGAAAAAGCAACTATTATTAGTCCCTCTTTAGCAAAAATCTTTTGATTTTTAGGCAATTTAAAAGATAATCCAAAACCTGATACTGCCAATGCAACTATTGTTATTAAAAAGGCAAATACTACCTTTTTCCCATCACTATACGCTACACTAAGAATTAGAGGAATAAGCATAAACAGAGCCTCTAATTTTAATATCTGACCTATTATATACCATATCATCTTATTATTCATCTATCTATCTTCCCCATTACATTAATATTTTATTTACATCATTTAGATACTTTTCAGTAGTTACTATAATAACTCTATCACCAAATTTTATAACATCACTTCCATCTGGGAAAATAAGCTGATTATCTCTAATAATATATGCAATAAGAAGATTCTTTTTAATATTTAAATCTTTTAAAGGTATATTACAAATTAAACTATTTTCTGGAACTTTAAATTCTATTGCCTCTACATTATTATCAGCTATTCTATAAAGAGTTTCTATGTTATCCTCTTTTTGTGAGCTAGCTAATGATCTAACAATTTTTACTATATTATCTGCAACTATCTTTTTAGGAGTTACAATTGATTGAAGTCCTACTAATTCTAGTACATTAAATAGACTTATTCCATTAATTTTTGTAATATTTTTCTTAATTCCTATTTTATTAGCATACATAGAGATGATAATATTTTCTTCATCTATTCCAGTAAGAGAAACACAAGCATCATATTCTCCAAATCTCTCTTCCTCTAAAAGTTCACTATTTGTTCCATTTCCATGTACAACTATAGCATTTTCAAATATTTCGCTAAGGTGCTTAGCTCTATCTTCATTTAATTCAATTATTTTAACATCAATTTTTTTCTCAAGAAGAATAGCAGTTAAATAGTAAGTTATTCTTCCCCCTCCAACTATAACAACTGATTTTATACGTTCTTCTGCATGTCCTAAAGACTTATAAAAATTAGAAAGTTCAGATTGAACACCAGTTACATAGATTTTATCCTTTGCCTCTAAAACAAAGTTTCCAGTAGGAATATACACTTCATTTCCTCTTTTTACAATACACACTATTATTCTCTTGAAGTATTTATTTTTAAACTCTGAAAGTTTTATTCCATCTAAATAACTTCCCTCTGTAACCATTAATTCAACAATATTTACTTTATTTTCAGAAAAACTTTCAACATTTAGAGCTGTTGGAAATTCTAAGTTTTTAGCTATATAATAAGCTGCTTCTGCTTCAGGATTTAACATTACATCAATTCCTAAAGACTCACTCATAAATTTCATTTGAGTGAAATATTCAGGATTTCTAACTCTGGCTATACTATATTTTGCCCCAAGTTTTTTAGCCATAACTGATGATATTATATTGATCTCATCAGATTGAGTTACCGCTATAAAAACATCACATGATTTAACATTTGCTTCAGTTAAAATATCACAGTTAGCTCCATTTCCCATAAGCCCCATGATGTCAGATGATGAAAGAACTCTATCCAAAATCTTTGAATTTTGTTCAATCAAAGTAATATCATTCCCCTCGCTAGCTAAGTCTTTGCAAAGTGATTCCCCTATTTTTCCTGCTCCTACAATTATAATTTTCATAAAACAACCCCTATTTTTTTTGATATTCCATTAGCTATTATATCATAAAACATAAAAATATTTTATAATTATTTTATAAAGCAGTGTTCACTTTGTATTTTAATTTACATACAAATGTCTAAAAAATAAATTTTACAATATTACACTGTTCTTTTTTTTAAATATTTAGTATAATATTATTGTAAAAGAGAGCAATTCAAAGTATAAAACATCAAAAAATACTTTAAATTTAGGGGGAAATTTATGGGGAAATTATTAAAACGCTTTTTTTCTGTAGAATACATGTTAGGTAAAAATGAAATTTTAGGTAGTTTACCTACAAACAAAGAAGCTTATAGAAACTCTTTTAATATGTCTTGGCCATGTGCTTTTGAAGCTGTTTTAGTAAGTTTAGTAGGTTCAATAGATATAATGATGGTTGGAGGTTTAGGTGCTGAGGCTATCGCTGCTGTTGGATTAACAAATCAACCAAAATTTGTACTACTTGCAATGATATTTTCTCTAAATGTAGGGGTAACAGCAATTGTTGCAAGAAGAAAAGGAGCTGAAGATTTTAAAGGAGCTAATAGTTGTTTAAAACAATCTATAATTCTTTCCTTTATTATATCTTTAATAATGGCTATCTCAGGTTATATCTATGCTCATGAGATTATGATATTTGCTGGAGCAGGAGAAGACGTTATAAAAGATTCTGTTGATTACTATAAAATTTTAATGGTAAGTATAGTTTTTACCTCTTTAAGCTTAACTATCAATGCTGCTCAAAGAGGAGTAGGAAATACAAAAATTTCTATGAGAACCAATGTTGTTGCCAATATAGTTAATTTAATATTTAACTACTTTTTAATAAATGGTATTTGGATATTTCCAAGATTAGAAGTAAAAGGAGCTGCAATAGCCACTACTATTGGAAGTATTGTTGGCTTTTTAATGTCAATGTTTTCTATATACTATAATACAAGAGTTCTAGACTTAAGAGGAAAAGGAGAATGGAAATTTGATAAAGCTACCATGAAAGCCTTTCTTAGTATCAGTGGAAGCTCTGTAGTGGAACAAGTATTTATGAGAATTGGTTTTTTCTCTTTTGCTATAATTGTCGCTGCTTTAGGAACAATAGCTTTTGCTACTCATCAAATATGTATGAATATTATTAACCTCTCATTTTGTTTTGGAGATGGTTTAAGTGCTGCTGCTGCCTCTCTTGTAGGACAAAATTTAGGAGCTAAAAGACCTGATAAAGCTAAAATTTATGGTAAAACTGGACAGAGAATGGCATTTATTGTATCAACTATTTTATTCTTTATTTTTATATTAGCTCGTAAACAACTTATAATGTTATTTAATAGCGAAGAGCATATTGTCTCTCTTGGAGGAACAATAATGATTATTATAGCTTTTACAACTCATGCTCAAACTTCTCAAACTGTATATAATGGTTGCTTACGTGGAGCAGGGGATACAAAATTTGTTGCTTTAATCTCATTTGTAAGTATAGCTTTAATTAGACCAGCACTTGCTTGGATACTGTGTTTCCCTGCTAATTTAGGACTTAAAGGGGCATGGATAGCTCTATTTGCTGATCAAACTATGAGATACATTTTAGGAAAAAAACGTTTTGACAGTGGAAAATGGACAAAAATTAAAATCTAGGAGGAAAGAATTTTGAAATTAATCGTATCAGATTTAGATGGAACACTACTAAATGAAAAAAAAGAGATCACAGAAAGAACTAAAAATATTTTAAGAGAAGCTTACTCTAAAGGGATAGATTTTGCTATCGCCTCTGGAAGAAGTCAACACTCTATAAAAAAATTTCAACAAGATTTAGGAATAAAAATATTTTCAATCTGTAATAATGGAGCCAATGTTTATGATAAAGATGAAAATCTTATCTATTCTAATCCTATGAAAAGTGAAGTTGTTAAAAAAGTTTTAACTTTTCTTAGAGAAAATAAAGTAAATTACAACGGTTTTTCTCATAAAAATCTTTATTTAGATGATAGAGAAAAAAATCCTGTTTTAACAGTAGAAAGTGGAATTTTTAATATAATTGAACTTGGGAATAGTGACAACTTCCCTGAAATGTTCAAAATAATAGCTAGACAAGATGAGGAATCTCTTAGAAAATTAAAAGATTTTGTATTACAACAAGAGTTTGCACCTGAAATAGATGTAACTATAACACAACCTAACTGTATGGATATTGTTGATAAAAATTGTAGTAAAGGTAATGCAATAGAGTTTATCTCTAAACAATTTAATATTCCTATTGATGAAATTATTGCCTTTGGAGATGGAGAAAATGATTACTCTATGCTTGCTGCTGCTGGACATCCAGTAGTTATGGAAAATGGTATGGCAACTTTAAAAGAAGCTTTCTCAACTAGAGCTTTAACTAATGAAGAGGAAGGGGTAGCTATTTACCTAGAAAATATTTTAAATTTAAAATAGAAAAAAAGCTGGGTAAGTTAATAATCTACCCAGCTTTTTTGTATTGAAATATTTTTTTGTTGACAAAATAATAATTTAAGTTTAAAATATAATGCAATTAAATATTCACAAAGTCCTCATAGAAAGAGGGAGATGTCCTAGCGTGATAACAAACCATCTATAAAAAACTAGTCTTTTTTTATTGTTATGCAGGGAGAATTTTCTCTGCTTTTTTATTTGAAAAACTTAATTATAGGAGAAAATATGGGAATTAGATATAATAAAATTACAGGTAAACACCAAAGAGAGATAGTTCTTTTAAAAAGTTTTCCATGTAAATATGGAAAATGTAGTTTTTGTAACTACATTGAAGATAATTCAACTGATGAAAATGAAATTGATAAAATAAACTTTGAAGTTCTAAAAGAGATAACAGGAGAATATGGTGTTCTGGAAGTTATAAACTCAGGTTCAGTTTTTGAAATTACCAAAAATACTCTTGCTGAAATCAAAAGAATTGTCAAAGAGAAGAATATAAAAGTACTTTATTTTGAAATCTATTATGGATATATCAAAAGATTAGACGAAATCAGAAACTATTTTGATGGGATTGAAATTCGTTTTAGAATGGGAATGGAAACTTTTGATAATGATTTTAGAATAGGTGTGTATAATAAAAATTTCAAAGTCACTGAAAAAGATTTAGAATTTTTAAGCAGAGAGCTTTACTCTGTATGCCTTTTAATATGTACTAAAGGACAGACAAAGGCAATGATAAAATCAGATATTGAAACAGCTTTAAAATATTTTAAAGGAGTTACAATTAATATTTTTATAGATAATGGAACTATTGTTAAAAGAGATAATGAACTTGTAAAATGGTTTGTAGAAAATTACTCATACTTAATGGATGATGAAAGAGTAGAACTTTTAATAGATAATAAAGATTTGGGAGTTTTTGAACAATAATTAATATTTTATAAATAGAGGAGAAAAGAAAATGAGAAATGAAATGCTTTGGGCAGGAATGCTAATAGTAAACTTTTTAGCCATTCTTTTTGCTTATGTTAGATTTGGAAGAATAGGATTGTACATCTGGATACCAATTTCAACAATATTAGCAAATATTCAAGTTGTTATGTTAGTTGATCTTTTTGGTTTTGGAACTACACTTGGAAATATCTTATATGCTGGTGGTTTTTTAGTAACAGATATTTTAGCAGAAAATTATGGAAGAGAATATGCTAAAAAAGCTGTAAAAATTGGTTTTTTCTCTCTAATAGTGATGACAATTATTATGCAAATAGCTGTAAACTTCACTCCATCTGATGTTGAAGAGGGAATTTTAACTTTTAATGGTGTCAAAAGAATTTTCGATTTTATGCCAAGAATAGTTATAGCTTCACTTATATCTTATTGGGTATCACAAACACATGATATATGGGCATATGAAAAATGGAGAGAAAGATTTAGTGAGAGAAGACATATTTGGATAAGAAATAATATGAGTACAATGGTGAGTCAACTTATTGATAATAGCTTATTTACAATTATAGCTTTCTGGGGAATATACCCTAAAGAAGTTTTACTTGAAATCTTTATAACTACATATTTTATGAAATTTATAGTTGCTGTCTTTGATACTCCTTTTGTATATATAGCAAGTCATTTAAAAGCAAAGAAAAAGATAAGAGAAGTAGAAATATAAAAAAACTGCACTTTTTAGTGCAGTTTTTTACTTTATAAAGATATTTTATTCCAAAATTTATCTTTAAAAAAAATAAGAATATTTTTAATATCTAAAGGATTAAATTTAACTGTAACTATTTCTCCTTCAATAGATTTTAAACTTTCATCACTATATATTAAATTATTAACCCTTATTGAATTTCTAGTTACCTTTCTATTAACTTCCTGTAAAAAAATATCAAGATTTCTAATATAATTTAAACTTTCTAAAGAGTCATTATTATATATAAAACTATATTTAGGATTTTCAAGATATATATATGAATTTAAAAACTCTTTTAATTCTTCATAAGATAGCTTTCTATCTTTTTCATAGTAAAATTTCTCAATATCTATTATAAGATAATCTATAAATTTGAGTATCTCTTTATTCTCAGTAAAATATTCAGAAACTTTAATTCCTAAAGTATCATATATATTTTTTAATATTTTTTTATTGTTTATATTTTCAGAAGATACTAAAATCTCTTGTGGTTTAATATATTTATTGTTAAAAATAGATATTTTTAATAATGTCTCTCTAATAAAAGCAAGAAGTACATATAAGTTTGATTGAGTATAATTTAACTCAAAATTTATAGGTTTTATATCTGCTATATCTAATGATATAAGAAGTTGAGGAACAATTTTTTCATTCTCATTATTAGAAACTAAAATATATAGAGGTATCTCTAAAATCATATATACTAAATTTTCCTTTTTAATTTTTTCCAAATGAAAAGATGTTGTTTTATTAAAGAATCCATCAAGATTACTAACTATTCTATAAAAAGTCGGATAACTTATATTATATTTTGAAGACAGCTTTTTCACAAAAATAGAGTATAGTTGTGAAATCTTTGTTTCTTCACACTCACGACAAAACTCCTCTATAATTTTAATTCCTTTATTATCTACTTTTCTAAAAGAATCTTTATCATTACGTTGCTTTTTATCTAATCCCAAAACTCCATTTTTTTTATAAGCATTAACCCATCTTTTAAGAGTAGCATAAGATATTCCACTCTCTTCTTCTATGGTTTTTAACTTTTTTTCTTTTCTTAAAAAAGGCTCAATTATTTTGAAACGCTGTATCTGTAATTCTTTTTCTTTTTCCAATTTTTTGACTTCACCACACTTGATAAATATAGTATTAATTAGATAATACTATATTTATTAAAAAAAATCAACTTATTCTAATATAATAACTTTCAATTTAAAAAAGCTCATTTTATTCGAAAAAAACTTGACATTTTTTTAAAAAAAGTTTATTATCAAAAATATAAAATATAAAAAATTTAAGGAGGAAGAAATGAAAATTTTTGCAGAAGTACAAAAAGTTGGGAAAGCTTTAATGACACCAGTTGCTATTCTTCCAGCAGCAGGATTATTTCTTGCTTTTGGAAATAAGTTACAATATCCTTTAATGGAGCAAGCAGGACAGGTAATTTTTAGTAACCTTCCTTTACTTTTTGCAATAGGAGCAGCTATCGGTTTAGTTGGAGGAGATGGAGTTGCAGCTCTATCAGCAGTAGTAGCTATATTGATTATGAATACAACAATGGGAATTGTATCAGGGGCAGCAGCAGGATTAGCAGCTGGAGATGCCTCATATGCTATGGTATTAGGGATTCCTACTCTACAAACAGGAGTGTTCGGAGGACTAATAGCAGGGGTTATAGCTGCTATATGTTACAATAAATTTTATAAAACTGAATTACCTCAATTTCTAGGTTTCTTTGCTGGAAAAAGATTAGTTCCAATAGTTACAGCAATAATTGCTTTTTTAGTAGGTTTAGCAATGCCGATTATATGGCAACCTGTACAAACAGGATTAGCTCATCTTTCATATCTAGCAAATGAAGTTAATACAAATGTATCAACTTTTATCTTTGGAGTAATTGAAAGAGCTCTTATTCCTTTTGGACTTCACCACATATTCTATGCACCTTTCTGGTATCAATTTGGAGAGTATACAAATAAGGCTGGAGAGATAGTTAATGGAGATCAAGCAATCTGGTTTGCTATGCTTAGAGATGGGGTTACTAATTTCTCAAGTGCAACATATCAAGGAGCAGGAAAATTCTTAACAGGAAAATTTGTATTTATGATGTTTGGTTTACCAGCTGCAGCTCTTGCAATGTATCAAGAAGCTAGACCTGAAAATAAAAAAGTGGTAGGAGGAATTCTTTTCTCTGGAGCTTTAACAGCATTTTTAACAGGAATTACAGAACCATTAGAGTTTTCATTCCTATTTGTAGCTCCTATTCTTTATGGAATTCACTGTATTTTTGCAGGACTTTCATTTATGTTAATGAATCTATTTAATGTAAGAATAGGTATGACTTTTTCAGGAGGATTTATTGATTATATAGCTTTTGGAGTTTTACCAGGTACAACAGGTTTTGAAACTAATTGGTATATGATAATTATTGTAGGACTATGTCTAGCTGTAATCTACTATTTTGGTTTCAGATTTGCAATTAGAAAGTTTAACTTAATGACACCTGGAAGAGAAAAAGTTGAGACAAATGAAGTAAAGAATGAAAAAGAAGTTAAAAATGATGAACTTGCAGTAGGTGTACTTGAAGCATTAGGTGGAAAGGATAACTTAATCTCTCTAGATGCTTGTATTACAAGATTGAGAGTAGAAGTAAAAGATACTAAAAATGTTAATGAGAATGCTTTAAAATCTCTAGGTGCTTCAGGGGTTTTAAAAGTAGGAAGTAATGGAGTTCAAGCTATTTTTGGAGCAAAGGCACAATTTATATGTAATGATCTTAAAAAAATAACAGGTATTTAAAAAGGGCTATAAGGGAAAAAGGGATAGAAACAATAGGAAAAGTTGTAGCAAGTCAAAAATTATTAATTAACTTGCTCAACTTTTTTTATTTCTAAATGAATAGTTTAAACATAAAAAAGAGACTGTTTTAATTAATAAAATTATTAATATAACAATCTCAATTATTTATCTATTTAATTCCAACAATTTCATACTTCTTTAAAAGCTCTAATGGATGGTAAGACTCCTTTGCATCTCTAAGCCCTAAATCACCAAAATCATCTTCTCTATTTACAAACTTATAATCTTTAAACTCATTTTGTAAAAACATCATATTTATCATTTGATAACTTCCAATATATTCATTAAGCCCCTTCTCAATATGAACCACTACATATTCATCATCTAGTGCCTCTCCTAATGAGTAAGCTATTACTTTTCCATCAACTTTTAACATTCCACCTTTGACTCCAAGTCTATCAAAGTGATTTAAAATATTGTGTATTCCAAGGTCTTCATTTCTTAAAACAGGTATAATTTCACACGACTTATCGTGACACCAATCTCCTTGAAACTCTAAAACCTCTTTTATATTTTCAGAAGTTATCTTCTCATAAGTATAATCATAAGTTTTCATAAAGTTATTAACTCTATTTTTCTTTTTAGAGTATTTTCTTCCCTTTAAATAAGCTAAACTCTCTAAAGAGTAAACATAGTCAAAACTATCCCTTCTCTCCTCTAAAACAAAACTATCTTCAAGATAATTTTTCCATTTTTCAGGTACAAGAATAATTTGAGCTTTTTCATTTAAAAGGTTTCTTATTATCTCTTTAGCATTATCTAAGTACTCCAATGATCTAGGTACAGGCATAAAATAATAATATTTCCCTTCATATAACCCTCTTACAACTAGAACATTATTCTCTATAGCATAAGTTGCCTTCTCCCCTTGACTCCAAAGATAAAGATTTGTAAAGTTATAATCACAAGTTATAAACTTCCCTTTGGTGAACTCATCAATAATCTCTTTATCGTCAATGGTTAAATTTTTCCATTCCATTTTAATATCTCCTTAGTAAAATATATAATTTGTTCCTCATTATATAATACTAAAAAAAATATACTTTTACTAGCACTTTTTTATTTTGCTAGTTGATAGATAGCCTCAACATAGATTCTAGCAATAGTATCAATCTTATCTATTTCTAGGCACTCATTTTTTTGGTGCATATTATCTACTTGAGATGAAAGAAGAGCTCCAAAAGCAACTCCATTTGTTACCTCTCTAGCATAAGTTCCTCCACCAATAGCAACTGGCTCAGCTTCAACATCTCCAGTAATATCTTTATAGATATTCATCAATGTAGAAACTAGGAAACTATCTTTAGCAACATATAGAGGAGCTGTATTTCCAGCAACAACTACATTTACCTTTCCTTCTACTTTTGCTTTTAATGTATCAATAACTTTTTGGTTAGGTACATGAACTGGGCATCTCATATCTACACAAATTTCCATAGCTCCATTAGAGATATTCATCTTTCCAATATTTAAAGTAAGTTTACCAGTTTCATGATCTTCAAAGTTTACTCCTAAAGATGTTCCATCATTTTCCATTTTTACATATTCTTTAAAGAAATCTACTATATTTTTTAGATCTTCATTTAATATTTCAGCAGTTCCTAAGAATGCAAATAGTGCACTAACTGCATTGTATCCTTTGTGAGGTCTTGCAGCATGAGAAGATTTTCCTTCAGATGCAACATAATATTTTCCATCTTTTAATTCAACAGAGATTTTAAACTCTTTTCCTTCATTATAAGCTTCTACTTTAGATAATAGATCTCCAGTAAACTCTTGAGGAATAACAGCTTTTGCTCCATCAGGAACAGAGTTAAAAGCATTTCCACCATTAAATGTGAAATCCCCTAGATTTTTATACTCTTGAGTAAATTTAACACGGATAATTCCCTTTTCTGCAAATGTTACTGGAAAGCTAGAATCTGGAGTAAATGCCATAGTTGGTTGAGGCATTTTTAAAGTATTGAAGTAGTGTTCCATACATAAACTTCCAGTTTCTTCATTAGCTCCAATTATCATTCTTACTTTTCTATTTAATTTTACTCCTGAATCCATGATAGCTTTCATAGCATATAAGCAAATCATAGATGGTCCTTTATCATCAAGAGTTCCTCTTCCAAAGATTTTTCCATCAGCTATAACTCCACCATATGGGGGATATATCCATCCATCTCCTTCAGGTACTACGTCTACGTGTCCAAGGATACCTACAACTTCTTCTCCATCTCCAAATTCAATAGTTCCAGCATAATTATCAAAGTTTTCAACTTTAAATCCTAATTTAGCTCCTAAATCTAAGAAATATTGTAATGCTGCTGTTGGTCCTTCTCCAAAAGGTTTTCCCTCTTTAGCAGGTTCTTGTACACTTTTTATTTGTACAGCTCCTTGTATTCCTTTTACAATCTCATCTTTGTAAGTTAAAACTTTTTCTTGTAAATTTAACATCATTACCCCCCGTTAATTTAAAACTGTTCTCCAGTTTCCAACTGTATCTTTCTATATTTTTTATAAAAAAATCTTAAATATTCATATTCAAAAGGTGATCCACTACTATAATATCTAAAACTTGTATTTTTTCTCTTATCTATCCCTTGTAGAGCAACTACTCCAGGTTTATCTATATCTACAATATCAGCAGCTTCATAAGGATCCAATGCTCCTAAAGCATATGTATTTATTCCACTACCTACTGCATCTCTTAAATTACTAGGTCCTAAAAATGGTAAAATAAGATATGGTCCATCTCCTACACCATAGTGAGCAAGAGTAAGTCCAAAATCTTCATAAGGTTTAGGCATTCCCAATTTTGATGCTACATCAAATAAACCAAACAAACCTAAAGTAGCATTTATAGAGAATCTTCCAAATGCTCTCATAGCTTTTTTAGGCTTTGCCTGTAAGATAGAATTTCCTGTTGTAGTAAGATTTACACTATTTGCAAAAAAGTTTTTTACCCCTTTTTGAACAAAAGTTGGAGTTATTAAATTATAGGCATCTACAACAGGTAAAAAAACATATTTATCAAAAGTGTAATTAAAATAGTATATTCTTCTATTTAAAGGCTCCCATGGGTCGTATACTCCAAAATATTGAGCAATTTCACTTTTAGTTTTTACACTTTCACTACTGTTTTTATTTTCATCTCCAAAAGCAGTTGCACAAAATAAAGCGAAGATTAAAAGAGTTAGTATTTTTTTTCTAATTTTCATATTTAAATACCCCCTCTTTTAAGAATTTCAACATTACATCTACATTTTCAGAGTAGAACATATTTCCACAATGTCCCCCATATGGATAGATTATAAGTCTATCTTTGAAAGTATTTTCCAAGAATTTGAAATCATTTTCATTTAAGATAAGCTCATCTCTATTTGTTACAGCTACTATCTTATCAGTTGTTTTTAGATAGTTTTCTATCTGTTTAAGAGTTGTAGTTGTAAGCAGCTGATTTAATGTGATATTTCCACCAAATTTCTTTTTATAATATGGATAGGCAAGTCTATTCATATAATCTTCAAAATCAGCAAAATCTATCTTTTCAAAATATGGAAACATATTTGTAAATTTACCAACTGGCTCTGTTACATATACTCCCATATTATTTAAAAGATCTGTTACATAATTTAAATCTATTGATGTCAATCTAAAAGCAAGTCCTATTAGTTGGCTCATATCCTCATTAGAAAGAACATCATGCTCAAATAATTTATAGATAGTTTCTTCTGTTATCTCTGTATATCCACCTTTTAAAGTTGAAGACACTTTGCTTATAACGCTATCTATTAACATTCCTATTTTTTTAGGGTCATCATCTGTATATTTATTTAACTCTTTATCAAGTTTCACTGCTGAAGAATATATATCCACAGCTGGATTTACCATAAAAACTCTTTTAAAGTTAAATGCCTTTTCTATTTCATCTAAATATGAAACAACAGCAGATGATGTTCCTCCAAGGCTATAACCTACTACATAAAAATCAGATACTTCAATATCCTCTTTTACAATATTGTAAGTTTCCTTCATCACTTTATAGATATCCTTTCCATCTTCAATAATCATTCCTGGCATCTTATTTGTAGAAGCATTAACAATAAAGTTAGAGTGCATAGGTGAAGTTATAGAGATTACATGAAACCCTGCATCATAAAAAATTCTTTGAAATAACATCATTCTTGTAGCATGATAATCTGACCCTGTACCAGCTAAAAGAAAAATAAGTGGAGCTTTCTCCTTTTGGTGAACTAAAGAAAACTCAAATTTGCCATTATACCATAAATTTTCAGGTGGCTCCTTGCTATTAGGTAGTTTTACTTTATACACCTTTGTGGGAACAGCTTCACTTACTCCATCTGTCATAAGGGTAGAACTTCCTAATATAGTTGCCATATATGGATTTTTAAATGGATATTTGTACTCTCCAAATAGGTTGGAAAATACAAGAATTAATAGTGCTCCTATTATCTTTTTCATTTTTTCCTCCAAACAACATATAATAGTTATTCTACTTCAATTGTTAAAATTTTTCAATAGTTTAGTAGATTTCATATCCAGCTTCTTTGATTTTTACAATAACATTATTTCTATGCTCAATGTCACTACACTCAATTACAAGGGTAATCTCTTGCATATTAATTCCTAAATCTATATTATACATACTTTGAGTTATAAATAAAATGTTAGCTCTATTTTTTGTAATAAGTTTTAGAAGTTTTTCTGTTTCTCCAAATCTATCATGAACCTTAACTTTAAATTCAAATCTTCTTCCTTCATTGATAAGAGCTCTATTTAAAACTCTCTCAATAAGGTTTACATCTATATTACCACCAGAAACAACAGCACAAACTTTTTTTCCTACACATTTAACTTTTCCAGCAAGAATAGCAGCTAGAGGAGTAGCTCCTGCACCTTCAGCAACAACTTTACTTTTCTCCATAAGGAATAGTATAGCTCTAGCAATCTCATCTTCACTTACTGTAATAACTTCATCTACATATTTTCTTACAAGTTCAAGAGTTTTACAACCAACTTTTTTAACAGCAATACCATCAGCTATTGTAGGTTGAGCACAAACTTCACAACACTCTCCACGTTTTAAAGCCTCTGTCATTGAAGCAGCATTTGCAGACTCAACACCGATTACTTTTATCTTAGGATTTATTGATTTAACAGCAGTTGCTATTCCAGCAAGGATTCCTCCTCCACCAATAGGTACTAAAACTGCATCAAGATCTGCTGCATCTTCTAATATTTCAAGTCCTATTGTTCCTTGCCCAGCTATTACATATTCATCATCAAATGGATGTAAAAATACTGCTCCAGTAGCTTTTTGAATTTCACAAGCTTTAGCAAAAGCATCATCATAAACAGTACCACAAAGCACAACCTCTGCTCCATATCCTCTTGTAGCTGCTATTTTAGCTATTGGTGCTGTTTCAGGCATAACTATTGTAGATTTTATTCCTTGAGCAGTAGCTCCTAAAGCTATACCTTGAGCATGGTTTCCAGCTGACGAAGCAATAACTCCTCTTGCTTTTTCTTCTTCTGTTAAATTGGCTATTCTATTTAATGCTCCTCTTAATTTAAAAGAACCTGTTTTTTGTAGATTTTCAAGTTTAAATAAAACTTTTCCTCCAGTCATTTTTTCTAGTGTAGGACATTCAATTAAAGGTGTTCTTTTAATTGAATCTTCAATCGTGGTTTTTGCCTTTTTTATAGTTTCTAGTGTAACTGCCATTTTGATTCCCCCTTAGTAATGTAAAATTTTCATATAAGTTTGTTGTCTTTATTATAGAACTTTTCTTACTTATTTTCAACATTTTTATTATTTTTACATCAAAAGTAATAAAAAAAGAGCAATTTATTTTATAATTTATATTCTATAAACTCTGTAATAACTTCATACTCATTTTCTTTTCCCAATCTCTCTAAAAGATTTTCAATAATAGCTTTATAATTAGCAAGTTGCTCCTCGTTGATCTCTCCAGTTTTATAATCAACTATATAAACACAACCCTTTTCTTCTTCTCTTGCCTCTTTTATCATCAATCTATCTATTCTAAAAGTTTCATCCTCTGTATAGATCTCATATTCAGGATAGATTTTATCCCACTCTTTAGAGAAAATCTCCTTTTTCTTATTTAAAATATATTCAATATTTTTTTTAGATAAAATTTCAGCTATCCCCTTTTCTCCTAAGTTTGATGCAAACTTAGCAAAAGTCAATTTTTTAGCTCTCTCAATCTCCTCATTAGTTGCATAAATCAAATTCTCAAGGAAATAGTGAACAACTGTCCCCTTTAATCTTTTAATCTCATTTTGAAGAGAGTGAGAATATATTTTCTCTCTATCTTTAAATATGCTCTCTTCCCCTTTTGGATATGATGCTTCGGGGGTAGAAAGATTAAGTTCAAAAGTTTCTCTCTTATCATTTTTATCTTTGGATTGAAACTCAGTAAAAATTATATCTCTATCTTTAAACTCTTTTTCACAATTAATCATATCTAAATTATAATTATTTTCATCTTTAGTAGAGTTCTTATCATATTTTTCAAGAGCTATATAGATATTATTTTTAGGTCTTGTCAATGCAACATAAAGGTTATTTATCTCCTCATGCTCTTTTTTTATTTGATTTTCTTCTAAATAAGTAAATTCATTTGATAGAACCTTTAAAATATGGTTAAATTTATCATTTGTTAATAAAAACTCCCTAGCCTCTTCATATTTATTGTCCATTGAAAGATAAAAGTTGATATTTCCAGTTGTTCTATTATTTGATTTTGGATTATAATAATAAAAAAGTGTATCAAACTCAAGTCCTTTAGATTTATGGATAGTCATCAGATTTACACTATTTTCATCTTTTAACACTATCTTCTTAAACTTTGAACTGTTTTTTTGATCTTCAAATTCACTTAAAAACTCCTCAAAATATCTATAACTTTTAATTATTTTATAAAAAGAGTACAGATTTGATATATCTCCCTTACTAGAGAATCTCTCTGTAATCCCTAAACTTTGAAGAATATCATAAGTTAAAAAATATGTTTCTCCATCATTAGTATTATATCTGTCTTTAAGTTCCTTTACTATCTCTAAAACCTCTCTCTCTTTAGCATTTAAGTTTATCTCTAAAGAGTAATCTAGTAACCAATTTTCTATATTTTCTCTCTCTTTAACTAAATGTTTTAAAGAGTCAGCAGAGAGATTTACAAGATCACAACGTAAAAAATTAAGTAGAGATAGGTAATCATTTTTAACTAGATATTTTATCAAATAATATATTCCCTTAATTCCCCTGCTTTCAATTACATTTACATTTGAATCAACAACAAATGGGATATTTGCCTCAGTTAATTTTTTTTGTATTAAATTAAGTTCATCATTTGTTCTAGCTAAAATTCCTATTCCCTCATAAATTCCATTAAAATCAAGTTGAATCTTCTCAATTATTCTATCTATAATAGTTGTACTCTTTTCCTCTTCTTCCTCATTTTCTAAAGTTTTCGTTAAAATTTCAATATGTCCTTTTTTATTTTGATTTTTAGGATTTACCTCTAAAAATTCCCATCTTTTACTACTTTCTTCACTTTTTTTAGATAAAGTTTTAAAAAATTTATTATAAAACATAACTACATTTTCTTCACTTCTATAACAGGTATTTAGGTTTTCAACTTTTCCAGCTATTATCTTTTCAAGATTTTCAAAGAGGTTTTTCTCTCCACCTCTCCAACCATAAATACTTTGCTTTTCATCTCCTACACATATTACATTTTCGCTTTTATCTATAATATCCTTTAAAATTTTCCATTGTAATATACTTGTATCTTGAAATTCATCTATAAATATAGTTTTTATCTTCCCATCAATAATATCAAAGAATTCATCAGTAACACCATTTTCATCAACAAAATTTAGATTTTTATCTCGAATATATCTAAATGTATAGTTACTTATATCTAAGAATGTAAATCTTTGCTCCTTAAATTTTATATCATCATAGATTTCATAGATTCTATTAATAACTTGAAGTAACTTCTCTTCATAGGGAATAATTTTTTCATTAAATAAAGTTTTAGCAATATTTAATCTTAATTCATCTTGTAGATACTCTAAATCCTCCAATCTTCCACAAGAATCTTTTATATAAGTTCCACTCCAAATATTTCCCTTAATTAAATCTTTAAAATTATCTATTAAATATCTTTCTTTTTCAAAATCATCATTTAATTTTATATAAGGCTTGCTTTTTTTTACTAAGACAGTTTCCAAATCTTTCTTTTTATCAATAGCCACAGAATTAACTATCTCTAAAAGATTATCCATAATAGTAAAACTATCTTTTATTTGAAATGGCTCTCTTTTTTTATTTAATCTATCACCTAAAACAATTGTTTTCCATCTTTGATTCAATAAATTTTTTATTAACTCAATGTATTTTTCCATATCTCTTTCAGAATTATCTTTTAAAAATTCTTTAAATTTTGAAAAATCTTCCTTATTAGTAAAAAGTCTATCTAAAACTTTAAGGAGTACTTTTTTATTATCATCATCATCTATAATTTCATAAGAATATATTTTTAGATATGGAGCAATAGCTTTTTTAAAAATTAAATTTGTAAATGCATCAATAGTATAGATTTTAAGTTTATCCTTATTTTGAATAACCTCTTCATAAATTTTTTCAATCTTATTTTGACTAAAATCTATATCTGGATAAAGTTTTAAAATGTTTTTCTTTAAATCCTTTGCCTCTTCTCCATTTTCCTTTAATTGTTTTAAAAATTTCAATATTCTCTCTTTTATTTCAGCAGTTGCCTTTTTAGTAAAAGTCATTACTAAAATATCTCTAAAATCATTTCCACAACAAAGAGATGCTACATATTCAAGGGATAATCTATATGTTTTTCCTGTTCCTGCACTTGCTTTTAATATCAATCTATTTTTCATAAATCCCTCTTCTTTCCACAAATATCAATATATTCACAACTATGTCCATTATTTTCACAAACAGATTTTTTTTCACTTCTAACATATACTTGATTATTTAAAAAATCTATAATATTTTCTTTTAACTCTTCTTTAGTCAAGGAGATTTTATTACTTTCTTGTATTTCACCTTTTAAAACATTAAAAATAGCTTTCTCTGCTCTAGTTTCATCTCCAAATAAAATAATAGAGTAATAATCTAGCTGATTTTTTTGAGAGCCTCCTGTTTTATAATCTATAATTTCATTTCCTATATCACTTTCAATTACTAAATCTGCTTTTCCTTTCAAATAAACATCAACTTCATTTTGAATAAAAATTGTATCTTTACCTGCATCTTTTTCTCCTTGAAATCTTTTTATATTGATATTTTTATATTTCGATGCTAATTTTTTAAAAAATATTTCAATATTTTCACTTAAAAGAGGAGTAAGAATTTCTTGAAGGTATATATCCAATTGTACTAAAATTTTAGCTCTATTATTTTTTAGCTCTTTATTTATAGCCTCTACTATCTTTTCTCTTTCTATCTCATAAATTCCCTTAGATAGAACCTCTTTCCAAATATCCTTCACTATATTTTCTAAAATCTTATGCACCATTGTTCCAAATAATTGTTTATTTAGATACTCAATCTCTAAATTTTTTTCTGGAATAAGTTGAGCCAGTTTTTGAAAATAAAATTTTAATGGACATTTCATAAGATTTTCATAATCATAAGCTCCTATATTTAATTTATTATCTTTAAAATCACTTTCCTCTTTAGAAAATTCCCCTTTTTTAAATTCTAAGTTTCCTATAACAGTGCTTGGAATAGATTTTTTCAATATCTCAATACTTTTATTAAGCTCAATAGGTGCTGTATTAATTTTCAAATCATATTTTATACATAGTTCATCTATAAATGGTGATATATCAATTCCTTTGTCCTCATTTTTCTTAGTAAATATAACACTATTTTTATTTGTAAATAACATTTGGAAAAATCTATATTTTTTGATTTCTCTCTTTTCCTCTCTAGTTGTAAGATTTAGTTCCTTTCTCTGTCTCTCTGTAAAAATCAGATTATCCTTGATATTTCCAGGCATCAAATCACTTGTAATATCAATGAAAAAATTAGTTTCACTAAATCTTATTCTATCTCTAAACAGATGTTTTGTTTCGTTAGCATAGAAAGCTGATTCAATATTTTTTATAATTACTCTTTCAGAATCTACTTTCTCATTGGAAGTTACTGCAATATCCTTCATATATTGGATAGTCAGCTTTAAAAGAGCAATACCTAAGTTACCATCAAAATATGATTTAAAACTTTTATGTATACTCATATTTTCATTCTCTTTCATTATTCCAAAGATTTCAAAAAACTTTTCAAAAACATCTCCATATTCCTTTTGAATAAATTTTTCAAGAGAGATCTCATTTTTAAAGTAATTATATAACTCATCTACATTTTTTAATTTTAAAATACTACTAAAATCTCTAAATATCTTTTCTAATTTCTTTGTAAATCCAATATCCTCACCAATAAGATATTGAACTTCATTGCTATGTAAAATATCCAAAGAGATATACTGATAGAAATTTGAAGAGATCTTCTTTATCAAACTTATATCATCTTCTGTTAAAGAGTAATACTCTTTAAAGGCTCTATTTTCAAAAGCATTTTCAAACTCTAAAATATTATATGTCTCTCCTAGTTTTTCCTCCATATTCAGCAAAAGATTTAATTGAATATTTAAAAAAGCATAAAGTTTTGTATCATTCATTGTCACTGCTTGAGATTTTCCAAAATAATATGGAAAAAGATTAAAAAACTCACTATTTTCAGGAGCTGGAGAGTAAAATTCACCCTTTTTAGCTTTTTCTTTAAGAAGATATATAAGGCTCATACTCTCTTCTAATTCATCTTTAGATTGATATATAAATATTTTACTTGGAGAAATTTCAGGTAAAATAGTTTCACTAAATTTTAAATTTTCCTCATCAAAACTTTCTTTCTCCATCTGTAAAGCTATTTCTACTTCTTTTTCTTTCCCTAATTCTTTAATTATATCTCTATATATGCTTTCAAATTCAACTATATCAACAAATATTATCTTGCTAAATCTATCAAAAAAATCTTTTTGATAATATTTCAAGTCTTCAATCCAATCACTAGGAATATAATTATATTTTTCCAGCAGTTTATCAAAAGAGTCTTTTATCTTTTCAAAGTGTAAAAAATATCTCTCTTGCCAACTTTGAATATTGTCTATTTTTTCAATTCTATTAATATTTATCTCTCTATAATATTCAAAAAAATCATTGGCAAAATCAATAACATCATAGTATGATTTTATTCCCAACTCCTCTTTTAAATCTTTTGGAATAGATGTATAAAAGGCTAAGATTCTCTTAGCCTCTTTTAATACTATTTTATCTGTATAAAAAATCTGCTCTTTTAACTCATTAAATGTTAAAAGTGTAGGTTGTTCATTAAAAAAATTCCATCTCATTTTCTTAGAAAAGATAGATTTCATTCTATTGTCACTAAAAATATATAGATAATTTTTCTTTATATTTTTTTTACCTGAATATTCAGCTATAAAACTTGTTCCATATCCTATATATCTAAAATTTATCAAGATTTCCTCCTAAACGTGTAAATATCTCCATCTACCTTTTTTAAATACTCTATATGCTGCTATACTTCTAAATCCTAAATCAATTGACATAACTACCCAAGCTCCTAGCAATCCTGTTTCCATTTTATAAAGGAATAGATATGTTAAAGGAATTCTTATTAGATACATTCCTATTGCTGTTATTAAAAGAACAGCTTTTGTATCTCCAGCCCCTCTCAAGCAACCACTCATTACCATTGATACAGCTAGGAAAGGTTGACATATAGATACCAATCTTAAAGCTCCTGTTGCTAATTCTCTTATTTGAGGATCATTAGTAAACATAGCTATAATTGTCCCTGGTAGTATAAAGAAAAACAATCCAAAAGTTGACATAGCTAAAAGAGCTAATGTTGTTGTAGCCTTAGCATCTCTTTCAGCATTTTTAGGTGAGTTTTTACCAAGTTGTTGCCCTACAAGAGCAGTTCCAGCAACTGCAAATCCGAATCCCATATTAAATGAGAATGATTCAGCAGTAAGAGCTATTTTATGAGATGTATAAGCTATTGTTCCTAAAGATATAACCATCATTTCAAAAACTAACATCCCTATTCTAAAGATTCCTTGCTCAATAGCAGCAGGTATACCAACTTTTAATATTCTTTTTATCATCTCTTTATCAATTTTTAAACTTTTAATTGGTAGAGATACCCAAAAATTATCTGTAAAGAATGTCAGATAAACAAAGAAAACTGTTATTATTCCCCTTGAAATAGTAGTTGCTATTCCAGCTCCAAGCACTCCCATACCTAAAGTAAAGATAAATAAGTAGTTTAAAATAACGTTAGAGATAACACTTATTATATTTGAAATCATTGGAAGTGATGCTTTATTTATTGAACGATAAGCAGCAAAAAAGACAACGTTAAAACAAAGAAATGGAAGTCCTAAAACAACTGCTTGATAATATTGAGCTGTCATCTCCATATTCATATCATTTGCCCTTCCAACTAATTTCAGTATACTTCCTTCAAAAATTAGCAGTAATGCTGTAATCACTATTGAAATAGGAATTGATAGTATAACACTTTGTGCCATTGAGTTTCTTCCCTCTTTAGTATTATTAGAACCAAATGCTCTACTTACAATAGCAGTTGTTCCTATACTAATAGCAAAGAAAACTGGTATTACAGCTTGTACAGGAGCGTTTCCTACTCCAACCGAACTTATAGCAACAGGTCCTAACCTACCTACCATTACCATATCAAAAAAACCAAGTAATGTTTGAACAAATAGGTCTGCTATTGCAGGTAATGCTATTGTAAGAATTGCTGCAAAAACTTTTTTATTTCTTCTCCACTCTCTCTTAAAATCCATCTGCATCCCCCCATTATAATGTTTTGTACCTAATTATATTATAATATATTTAACTATTTTTTTCATTACTATTAATAAAAAATTTTAATAAAAAACTATATATTTTAAATTCCTTAACTTGAAATAAAAAAACACTCTTTATCTGAATTACTCAAGATAAAGAGTGTAAAATACTTACTACTTAGAAAAAATTATTCTCCTAAAAATATTTTAGTTAATTCCATAGGATCTACTATTACACCATCTCTGTAAACTCTCATGTTTCCTGATGCAATTTCATCTATAAGAATAACTTCACCATTATTATCAATACCAAATTCAAATTTGATATCATAAAGATCTAATCCTTTTTCTTTTAATACATCTCTAACTATAGTAGAAATTTCTTGTGTTCTTTCTTTCATAGATTCATATTGAGAACCTGTCATAACTCCTAAATCTACTAATCCATCTTTAGTTACTAATGGATCTCCTAGAGCATCATTTTTAAATGTAGTTTCTACATATGCTGGTAAATCTGCTCCTTCAGTAATATAATCATTATAACGACGATAGAAACTTCCTACAGCTTTGAAACGGCAAATTACTTCTAATCCTTTTCCAAATGGTTTAGCTGGTACTACTTCCATAGTTCCTTTATCAAGATCTGCCCCTATATAGTGAGTTTTTAGTCCTCTGTTATTTAAGATTTCAAAGAAGTGAACTGACATTTTTAAGTTTGCTTTTCCAATTCCTTCAATTTTTAGTCCTACAGTATTTTCTCCTGGATCAAATACTCCATCTTTCCCTGTACAATCATCTTTGAATTCTAATAAAAAATTCCCATTTTCCAATTTATAGACGTCTTTAGTCTTTCCTTGATAAACTTTTTCCATTTGTTTCCTCCATATTTTATATATTGATTTTTTTAGCTTACCATTAAAATGTAACTTTTTTATCTTTTTATTATTGTAATACATTTTATAAAAAATTTAAAGTATTTTTTATTTTTTAATAATCACACATACTTTTTCAGTCTACTTCCGAACAATTTTTACGAAAATTTATTTTGATTTAAATGTTAATGCTATAAAGAAAGGCACTCATATAAGAGTGCCTTTCAAAAATTTTGACATATTTATTAATAATTTTTTTCTTGTAACATAAAATAAGCTTTTGGATGAGCACATACTGGGCAAACTTCTGGAGCTTTTTTACCATAATGAATGTGTCCACAGTTTAAGCATTCCCATGCTACTACTTCATCTCTTTCAAATACCATTTCTTCTTTAATATTAGCTAATAATTTTCTATATCTTTCTTCATGTTCTTTTTCTACCTTAGCTACTCCTTCAAAAAGTCTTGCTATATCATTAAATCCCTCTTCTCTAGCTGTTTTGGCAAATTCTGCATACATTTCAGTCCATTCGTAGTGTTCACCTTCAGCAGCATCTAAAAGGTTTACTAAAGTTGAAGGAACTTCTCCTCCTTTTAAAAGTTTAAACCATAGTTTAGCATGTTCTTTTTCGTTGTTAGCTGTAACTTCAAATAATCTGGAGATTTGTTCATAACCATCTTTCTTAGCCTTTGATGCGTAATATGTATATTTATTTCTCGCCTCTGATTCACCTGCAAATGCTGTCATAAGATTTTTTTCAGTTTTTGATCCTTTTAATTCCATTTACATCATCTCCTATTTTTACATTATTGTAATCCTTACAAATATACTACCACTTCTTAAAGCTAAAGTCAATTTTTTTGATTTAGTCATTTTTTTTATGTATAATATTTATATCTTTAAAACACAGGAGGAGATTATGAAATTTTATATAAAAAAATTTGAAGAATTAAGTGCTTTAGAAGTTTATGAAATTGGAAAAATTAGACAAGAAGTTTTTGTAGTAGAACAAAACTGTCCATACCTTGATTTTGATAATAAGGATTTAAAATGTTATCATATTTTTGCTAAAGATGAAGAGAAAGATAGAATAATATGTTATTCAAGGGTTATACCTAAAAATCTTTCATATGATACTCCATCTATTGGACGTGTATTAGTTGATAAAGAATATAGATATAATGGATATGCTAGAAAATTACTTTTACAATCTATTGAAGTTGTAAAAAATAGTTTCCCAAATGAAAATATTACAATTGGTGCTCAATACTATCTTAGAGATTTTTATCACTCTTTAGGATTTGAAGAAATTTCAGAGAGATATGATGAAGATGGAATACCCCATATAGATATGTTTTTAAAACTCTCATAAAAGAAAAAGGCTGTCAATGACAGCCTTTTAAACTAAAAACTATTTTTTAATTCTTTCTACATATTCGTTAGTTCTTGTATCGATTTTGATCCATTCACCTTGTTCAACGAATAAAGGAACTTGAATTTCAAATCCTGTGTTGATTCTAGCTGGTTTCATAACTTTTCCAGTAGTATCTCCTCTTAGTCCTGGTTCAGTATATTCAATTTGTCTTTCAAGGAAAGTAGGTAATTCTACTGCAACTGGAGTTGATTCGTAGTAAACTACGTCTAGTTCCATTCCTTCTTCTAGGTAGTTGATAGCATCTCCTAAATCTTCTTCTTTAAGTTCGATTTGATCCCAAGTTTCTGGGTTAGAGAATACATAGAAACTTCCATCGTTGTAAGAGTAAACTGTTTTAACTTTATCAAGTCTGATATCGTCCATTTTTTCATCTGCTTTGTAAACAGCATCAGAGATGTTTCCGTTTAATAAGTTTTTCATTTTTAATTTTACCACAGCAGCGTTTCTTCCTGATTTGTTGTATTCAGATTTTAAAACTACAAATGGATCGTTTCCGATTTTAATTGTGCTTCCTGCTCTTAGTTCTTGAGCTATTTTCATTTTTGACCTCCTAAAATTTCTCTATAAAATCTTTTATTTTATTTATAAGATTACAGTTTAAGATAAGAAAATCTTTATATAGAGAGTTAACTCTCTCTATTTTATCAAGGTTATTAAAGAAATTAAAGAACTCCTCTTTTCCCTCAGCTAAAGTATTTTCATTTCTAAAATTATAATCTTTAAAAAGCTTCTCTTGATCTAGTAAAATCTCTTCAGTAATTTTTCCTTGAACTTGTTCTCTATATTTATCTAAAAATCCTTGTAATTTATCCATATGAACAAATTCCTTTTGGCAGTAGATGTGCCACAAATATGGTTTTCCTGTAAGAACTGCTCTTATAAAAGAGTCTTCCCCTCTTACAAAATTAAAATCTACCACATTTATAAGCTCCTCATATTCCTCTTGACTTAAAAAGTCATAGAACTCTACCTCTATTTTACCATATTTATAAATATTTCCAAGCTTTTCTACAAAATTTTTTTTAAAAAATTCTTTAAAGCTCTCTTGCGTCTTTTCTCCCATTGCCAAAAGAACTACTTCTCTATCTAATTTTTGCAAATCTCTCATCAAAGGAGCAAAGTTTTTTTCATATGTAAATACTGTTCCTATCAGTTTATTATCATAGTTATCAATATTTTTTAGATATTTTTTTCTGTATTCAGATAAACTATTTTTTACTTTAGTAATTCTATCTAAGTATAAAGAGTCTGTGATAATTCCCCCTGTTTTTTCAGTAAATCCAGGCATAAAAAAGAATTTTCTAAGTTTTCCCTTTCCAAGTATTGATTCTTGCAAATGGAAATCCTCTACCCAATCTTCTGCTGAAAGATATTCAAGATTTAATATTAAATCCGAATTTTCATATGCTACATTCATATACTCTTCAGGTATTGTACATCCAAAGGCTTCTATTATAACATTTGCAGTAGAAAATGTACACATATTTTTTTTAACATATTCATAAGTACAATAACAAATACCATCTATTTCTTGAATTTCTAAATTTTTTGCAGAAGGATTTATACTTAAAAATTCATCTATTCTATTAAAGATAACCCTTATTTTTACTTGGTTTTTTACTTGGTTATTATATATTTTTTTCAATTCCTTTGCAACTCTATAAACTACTCCAATATCTCCAAAATTATCAATTATTTCACAGAAGATATCAATACTATTTATTTGCATCTCTTCTTTTATACTCCTTTTCTGCTATCTCTGCCCAGTTAGGTCTCGCTATCATAGCTCTTCCAACTGCTACAAAGTCTAAAAGATTATTTTCTATTAACCAACTAGCTTCGCTCTCTTTTTTTATTTTTCTAACACCTATAACAGGAATATTAACTCTTTTTTTAATCTCTGTTCCCATATATATTACCCAATCTAAAGGGAAATCTTCAGGTATATCTATTTTTTCCTTTTGCTTCATATCAGGATTAGGAGTTCCACTTGAAACATGTAACAGATCTATTCCTAATGTCTCAAGATATTTTGCTATCTCTATTCCATCTTGAAGTTCAGGCTCATTCCCACCCATTCTATAACCTAAAATAAAATTATCATCAAAAAGGTATCTTGTATCCTCAATCAACTTTTTAGAGAAAAACATTCTTTTTTCAAAAGTTCCACCATATTTATCCTCTCTTAAATTCCAAATTCTTGAATTAAGTTGAGAAATAAGATATGTATGTGCTCCATGAATCTCTATTCCGTCAAAACCTGCTTTTTTAGCTCTAACAAAAGCTAACTTAAATTTTTCTAATATATCATCAAGTAAACTTTCTGGCACATCTTTTATTCTCTCTTTAAAACCTGCATGATGAAGTTGAATTAGAGCTGGAACATTATATTCATGACAAGTATCAGCTATTCTTTTTAGTCCCTCTATAAACTTATCATCCCATATTCCTAATTGATTATCTCTCAATTTTCCATCTTCTGCTACTGCTGAAGCTTCTACAATAACTAATCCCACTCCCCCAGCACAAACATCTCTATACCATTCAACTACTTTATCTGTTACAAAACCATCTGTACCCACCATAGAAAATCTTACTAATGGTGGAAGTACAATTCTATTCTTTAATTTTAAATTTTTTATATTTACTTTATCAAATAATGTTGCCATGACTCCTCGCTATCTTTAAATTTTTACATTATATTCTATCATACTTTTTGTTTTTTTCAAATTTAATTATCCTTAGTTTTTTCATTTAATTTGCCTTTATTAATATAAAATGTTATAATATGGTAGTTTTGTATTGATGAGAAATTTAATTTTTTAATTAATAAATATTTTTTAGTAGGAGGATATATTTTAAATGATCGCAACTAGTAATCTTGGTATGAGATTTTCTGGAAGAAAGCTTTTTGAAGATGTAAACTTAAAGTTTACTCCTGGAAACTGTTACGGACTTATTGGAGCTAACGGAGCTGGAAAATCTACATTTGTAAAAATTCTTTCTGGAGCTTTAGAACCTACAGAGGGAGAAATAATTTTTGATAAAAATAAAAGAATGGCAGTATTAAAGCAAGACCACTTTGCTCACGAAGAGGATGAAGTTTTAAATGTTGTACTTATGGGCCATAAAAAACTTTGGGATATTATTGTAGAAAAAAATGAAATCTATTCTAAAAGTGAGTTTACTGATGAAGATGGAATAAGAGCTGCTGAGCTTGAAGGAGAGTTTGCTGAACTTAATGGTTGGGAAGCTGAAACTGAAGCTGAAACTCTTTTAATGGGACTTGGAGTTGATATTGCTGACCACCACAAACTTATGAAAGAGTTAAGTGAGCCTATAAAAGTTAAAGTTCTTCTTGCTCAAGCTTTATTTGGACAACCTGATGTTTTACTTCTAGACGAGCCTACAAACGGACTTGATATCAAAGCTATAACATGGCTAGAAAACTTCCTTATGGACTTAGACAATACTACTGTAATTGTTGTTTCACATGATAGACACTTCTTAAATAAAGTTTGTACTCATATTACAGATATTGACTATGGAAAAATTAAAATGTATGTTGGAAACTATGATTTCTGGTATGAATCAAATGAATTAATGGTAAAACTTCTATCAGCTAAGAATAAAAAACTTGAACAAAAAAGACAAGAGTTACAAGAATTTATTGCTAGATTCAGTGCCAATGCTTCTAAATCTAAACAAGCAACTTCAAGAAAGAAACTTCTTGATAAACTTCAACTTGAAGATATGCAAGTTTCTAACAGAAAATATCCATTTATTGAATTTAAACAAGAGAGAGAAGCTGGAAATAACCTTCTTAAAGTAGAAAATCTTTCTAAAACAGTAGATGGAGTTAAATTAATTGACAATTTAACATTTACAATTAACACAGGTGATAAAGTAGTATTTTTAGCTAAAAATGACCTTGTAAAAACAACTCTTTTATCAATTTTATCTGGAGAAATCGAACCAGATTCAGGATCATATACTTGGGGAATTACAACTTCTCAAGCATATATGCCAAAAGATAATAGTAAATTCTTTGAAAATAAAGATCTAAATCTAATTGATTGGTTAAGACCATACTCTCCTGATCAACATGATTCTTTTGTAAGAGGTTTCTTAGGAAGAATGTTATTCTCTGGGGAGGAAGCTTTAAAAAGTTGTACTGTTCTTTCAGGGGGAGAAAAGGTAAGATGTATGCTTGCAAAAATGATGCTTACAAATGCTAATGTTCTTATGTTTGACAACCCTAATGACCACTTAGATCTTGAATCAATTACATCTTTAAATAAGGCTCTTATCAACTTTAAAGGGACTCTATTATTTGGTGCTCATGACCATGAGTTTATTCAAACAGTAGCAAATAGAATTATAGAAATTACTCCTAATGGAATAGTAGATAAAATGATGACTTATGATGAATATCTTGAAGATGAAGCTATTCAACAAAGATTAGAAGAGTTATACAACGAAGCAAAATAATTTTTTGATATTTATTGAGTTTATCTGTCATTAAAAAGCCTGTTAGATACTTTTATTTGATAGGCTTTTTACATTAAAAAATATTATAAGTATCTTTTTACCATAAAAAAATTGTTTTTTACTATTGCAAAAAATTTAAAATTTTATATAATATACACGTAAAACAATCTTATATACTGGGTAAGGATTTTATCAATTTCTACAGTCAGGACTAAAAAATATTTTTAGGAGGGAGAAATGATAAACATTCAAACTATTCATGCAGCAAAAAATGGTGATGAAGATGCTATGCAACAAATTTTTAGAGAATTTAAACAATTGATTCTACTAAAAACAAAAAATTATTTTTTCTATGGTGCTGATAAGGAGGATGTATTACAAGAGGCAAGAATAGGACTTTTAAAAGCTATTAATGCCTATGATGAATCAAAAAAAGCTTCTTTTTCTACTTTTGCTATTTTATGTATTAAACGTCAAATTATAACTGCCATAAAAAATTCAAATTCAGGTAAAAATAGGATTCTAAATCTGGCAATGTCTAATACAAATGAAAGTGATGAAGATCTTGATGTAACATATGAAAATCGTTCTTTTGCTTTTTATAATCCAGAAGAGATTTATTTAGGTAAAGAAAAGATGAGATATTTAAATGAATATTTAAAAACTCATTTAAGTAAAATGGAGAATGAAATTTTTGAATATATGCTTGCAGAGATGACTTATACTGAAATAGCAGAAAAAACTGGCAGAGAACTTAAATCAGTAGATAATACTATTCAAAGAATTAAGAAAAAATTAAAAACTTTCATAAATGAATATGATAAAGATTAATATAAAACCACACCTCTAATTGATTAAAGGTGTGGTTTCTTTATTATTTATTATTAAACGTTTATATCTCTTACTCCACTTTCAATAAGT
>Bissell_p2__coassemble_901_pt1 | contig 17580 bp, 16 predicted proteins | sample Bissell_p2__metabat2_low_PE_024 | metagenome-assembled genome bin Bissell_p2
GATTGGAAGATTGTGAAAACTCAATAACATATTGTGCAGATGAGTATTCAGTAGTAAATGAGGCAGATGCTGTAGTATTAATGACAGAATGGAATCAATTTAGAGGAATGAATTTAGATAAGGTAAAAGCTAGAATGAAAGGTAATTTTTACTTTGATTTGAGAAATGTATACACAAGAAATACTCATATAAGAGAGGAGTTTAAATATTTTCCTATTGGACAAAACTAATATAAGAAATTTAATTTTGGTAATAAAAATAAAATTTTTGTAATATCTTAATGCTATTATAGTGTTAAGATATTTTTTTAGTTCATAAACTTATTTTGGTGATGGATAAAGAGTAATTGAAGAGATTAAAATAAAAAGATATAATAAAATTAAGAATTCTAAAGAAGTTTTTAATAGTTATAGAGGAGAGAAATTATGAAAGAAATAATTTATTTAAAAGGCGATGCAACTTCTCCACAAGTTTCTGGACATAAGATAATAGCTCATATTTGTAACAATAGAGGAAGTTGGGGAGCTGGTTTTGTAATGGCTATCTCTAAAAAGTGGAGTTTGCCAGAAATAGAGTATAGAAAATGGATAGAAAGAAAAACTGCTACTCTTGGAGAGATTCAATTAGTTCCAGTAGAAGATGAAATTGTGATAGCAAATATGATTGCTCAAGATGGCTTTGTTAACTTTCTTAATCCTATAGCTGTAAGATATGAGGCATTAAAAGAGTGTTTAACTCAATTAGCTTATAGAATAAAATCAAATGATGTATCAGTTCATATGCCAAGAATTGGTTGTGGAATTGCTGGTGGAAAATGGGAGAAAATAGAGCCAATAATTAAAGAAACTTTATGTAAGAATGATATTCAAGTGTATGTTTATGATTTAAAGTAAATAAAATATAAAAAATTATTTTTTACCTATTGACTTTTTGAAAAAATAAGTTAATATGATAATAAAATAATGACAAATTAAAAAGGAATAAAAATTGAGGGGAGGAAAATATGAGATTAAAAATTGAATGTGTATTAGATAATAATATTATCTTTACAGATTATAGAAGAAAAATACTTAGTTTCTTTAAAAAGAGCCTTCAAGTATATTGTGAAGAGATTAAAGAAAAGTATTATGATAGTTTCCATGAAAAAAATATGACTTTTTCATGCTATTTACCAATAGAAAAAATAGAAGATGATAAATTCTGTTTAAAGGGAACAACTTTTAAGATATTTATAAGTTTTGACTCTATAATTGATGGGATTCATTTTTATAACGCTTTTGTAACAGCTAAAAAGAAAAATTTAAAATTTAAATTTGATGAAAATAATTTTAAAATTAAAAATATCAATAAATTACCTGAAAAAGAGATAAAAGAGGATATTGCAATTTTTAAAACTTTATCACCTATAGTAATAAGAGAGCAAATTGAAAAAGAGGGAGAGAAAAAAGAGTGGTTTCATCTATTAGATGAAAAAGGAATTGAAATTTTAAAGAAAAATATGTGCTATTCTTTAAGAGAAAAGTTTACTCTAGGAGAGTTAGAAGCATTAGAGATTAAACCAATAGAAGTTAGAAAAACTGTAGTTAATTTTTATAAAATAAAGTTTCCTGCAACTAATGGAAAGTTAGTTATAAAAGGTGATAAAAAAATTTTAAATTATCTATATAGAACAGGACTTGGTGGCAAATGTCCTAGCGGATTTGGAATGTTAGAGTTATTATAGTAAGGGGGTGAGATTTTGGAAATAAGGGTAGAACTTGGAAATTGGCAATTTAATGCAGGTATAGTAGGACTTTATAGTATTTTAAAGAATCATGATGAAAATTCAGTTAGAATGGATAGTGAAGCTTTATATTTTAATTCTGAAGAGTTGGAAAATTTTGAGGAAAAATATTTTAACTATCTGATTAAAGTTTATGAAAAAACACTTTCTTGGTATAAAATAGTATCTTTTAAAGATAGACTAGATTATTTAAAAAATAAAGAGATAGATGAAAAAGATTTAAATGAGATAAACACATATGTAAAAGATGTATTAAAAAAATATTTAAAAAGTAATAGTTATGTAGCAGCATATGATTTTATCTCAGGAGATATTAATCCTACAGAAGCAGAGAAAAAATTAAAAACTATAAACTTAAAGAAAAAGGAAAAAATAGAAGATAAAAATAAGGAAATAAAAGAACTTTTAGATCAAATTGAAAAGATTATAGAGTATTGTAGTTCTTTAACTGCAAAGAAATATATTTGTGGTAAGAATCTTATATACAATATTATTAAGAATGGCTGGGACGGAGTAAGTTTTTTATATAGACAGACTAAAGAAAAAGATATCTATAAAGATTTTAAAAACTATTTCATCTCTCCTATAAATGAGTATTTAGAAAGTGATAAAAAGAAATATAAATATAACTGTTTTATTTGTAATAGAGAAATAAAAAATTTAGATAATGATTTTAGTTTTTTAGTAAATACAGGTTTTGATACAAATAGAAAATTGTCTCATGTATGGGATTTTATTAATGATGTAGCAATGTGTCCAATTTGTAAACTTGTATATAGTTGTGTTCCTGTTGGATTTTCTTATGTATTTGGAACAGGAATATTTATAAATGCAAATACTAATATAAAAAATTTAATAAATGTAAATACCAGAATTAAAACAGATATATACAAAGAGGAAAATTTATCAGGAATTTATAAGGTTTTAAATAGAGAGCTACAAAAGGATATGGAGTATGAATTAGAGGATATTCAATTAGTTAGATTTGAAAATGAAAAATATTATTTCAATATCTTATCTAAAAATATGATAAGAGTTATAATTGAATCAATAGATGATTTGAAGAAGATAGAATCTACAACTTATAAGATAAATGGAGAAATATATAGTCTAAATGATGAATTAAATAAGAAACTTTTAAATAATGAGAATCTATTTAATTTGATTCATAAACTTCTTTATTCTAAAGTGTCAGGAGATAGCAATTATTTAAGTACAGGAGCAATATTTTCAACTATTAAAATAAATTTCAGAATGTTAAAGGGGATAGGATATATGGAAAATAGAGAATTAAATATATTACCAAGAGCTAGATCAGCAGGAGAACAATTAAAGAAAAAATATGAAGGTAAAAAAAGTGAACATAAATTACAAGGAATTTGTTATAGGATTTTAAATGGAATAAAAACAAATAATATTACAATGGTAATGGATACTATTTTAAATTCATATTTGTATTGTGATGAAAGTGTACCTAAAATCATAATGGAAATGATGAGTGATGAAGAAACATTTAAAGAACTTGGATACTCATTTGTAACAGGATTATTATCTAAAGAATTTGATGATAAAAAAGATGAAAATAAAGAAGATAAAGGGGGAGAAGAATAATGGTAGTAAAAGGTTTAACAATGACTATGATTTTTGAAGCAGAGAGTGCTAACTATGGAGAGGGAGTAGGAAATATAGCAGCACTAAAAAAACTATCAAGAGGAAATGGAAATCAATATACATATATTTCAAGACAAGCTATGAGATATAATATGGTTGAACAACTTGGAGAGGAAAAAGCAAGTGTAGAAGCTATGGGATCTGGAGAGAAAAAAGTAATTCAATTTTCTCCAGAAGCTACAATTAAAGATTATCCTGAACTAGATTTCTTTGGGTACTTAAAAACTGAAAAGGGAACAGGAGGAAAAAAACGTTCAGCTATAGTTAGATTATCTAATGCGGTTTCAACTGAGACATTTAAAGGGGATTTAGATTTTTTAACAAATAAAGGATTAGCAGATAGATTGAATGAAAATATGAATATAGCTCAAGCAGAGATTCATAAATCATATTATGTATATACTATAACTATAGATTTAGATCAAATTGGAATAGATAAAAATGATAATATTGAGTTACCAAAAGAAGAAAAATCAAGAAGAGTAGAGAAACTTTTAGATACAATATCATTTTTATATAGAGATATAAGAGGAAGAAGAGAAAATTTAGCTCCTTTATTTGTAATTGGAGGAGTATATAATATAAAGAATCCTATCTTTGAAAATCTAGTAAAAGTAAAAGATAATAAAGTTTTAGTTCAAGATATAGTTTCTGGAATATTTGAAAATATGAAGAAAGACACTTCTTGTGGTGTTATTGAAGGTAAATTTGATAATACTCAAGAGATTAAAGATACTTTAAATTCTACAACTGTTCCTAAATTCTTTGATCAATTAAAAGCAAAGGTAAGAGAGTATTATGAAATCAATTAGACTAAAATTAAAACAAAATTTAGTTAACTATAAATTACCTACAAGTTTCCAATTAAAAGAGACTTATCCTTTACCACCGTATTCTACAATAATTGGAATGATTCATAATGCCTGTAATTATCTAGAATATAAACCTATGCAAATTAGTGTTCAAGGTAAGTATCATTCAAAAGTAAATGATTTAGCAACAAGATATGAGTTTAAAAATGGAATGACATATGACTCTACAAGACATCAATTAAAAGTAGGAGATTATGGAATATCTATGGGAGTTTCAAATGTTGAATTACTGTCAGAAGTTGAACTTTTAATTCATATTGTACCAGAGGATCAAAGTTTGGTAGAGGAGATATATAATGCTTTTAAAACTCCTAGAGAATATATATCACTAGGAAGAAGAGAAGATCTTGTAGTAATAGATGAAGTAAAAGTAGTTGAAATTTTAGAGGAAAGAGTTCGAGGAGAGAATTTAAGAATAAACAGGGATTATAAAGCATATATACCTGTTCAGTTGATAGAAAAGAAAAGAGTTTTGATAGAAGGAGAAGTTGATACAATTGAGTATAAAGGGACTATGTATAATTTAACAAAAGATTATGCTTTAGTAAATTATGGAACTACAAAGAGTCCTAAGGTTTTTAGAAAATGGAATAAGGTAAAAGTTCACTATGTTTCTAATGTAGTTGCTTCAAGGAGAAGAGAGATAACATTAGATGAAGATAGATATATGGTGTTTTTAGCTTAGTAAAAGGTTTAAGAGGTGTTTATGAATAGAGAATTTGAAAATTGTTATTTAGCAAAATCAAATCCAAGAGAGACTATTCAAGAACATACAGATAAGCTTTTAAAAAATTTAGATATATTAGAAGAAACATATCCCAATTTATTTTTAAATTGGGATATGTTATATATGCTAAAATTAGCTTGTCTGTATCATGATCTTGGAAAGATGAATATTTCATTTCAAAAAAGAGTAACAGGAGGAAGAGAGCCTCAAATTTTACCTCATGGTATTTTTAGTCTTTGTTTTTTATCTGGTGATGATCTTTGTGATGAGATATTTGATAAATATTTAGAACTTGGAGAGGAAGAGGATATTGCAGAGGAAAAAGCAGTAAATTTTGTGAGAATAGTTGCAAATGCAATAGCTTATCACCACGAAAGAGAGATTCCAAAAGATGCTTCTCAAATAGTAAAAGAAAATTTAAAAAGTTTAAAAGAACAGTTAAAAGGATTTGAATATGATAAATTGCAAAATCTTAAAGTTGAAGAGATAGCACCAGATTTTTTTAAATTTGGAAGTAGAATTACACCAGGAAACTTTACAGATAAAGATTATGAAATAAAAAAAGAAACCTTTGAAAAGTATATTTTAATTAAAGGATTATTAAATAGAATAGATTATGCAAGTAGTGCAGGAGATAAAATTCAAGTAGAGAGAAAAAATGATTTTCTTTTGGAAAAATTAGATGAGATGCTAAATGAATGGAAAAAGGAAAATACTAATGCTAATTGGAATAAATTACAAGAATTTATGATAAAAAATAGAGAAAATAATGTAATTGCAATAGCTCAAACAGGTATGGGAAAAACAGAGGCAGGACTGTTATGGATAGGAAATGCAAAAGGATTTTTTATATTGCCTTTAAAAACCGCAATAAATGCTATCTATGAGAGAATAAAAAATGGAATAGTAAAAGATAATGAGATTGATGAAAAAGTTGGATTGTTGCATTCTGAAACTAAAGAGATTTATTTAGAAGATTTTTCCAAAAAAGTTAATAAAGATATAGAGATAAAAGAAAATTATTTTAAAAATTTAGAAGTTTATTATGAAAGAACAAAACAACTATCTCTACCATTGACAATTTGTACTTTAGATCAAATTTTTGACTTTGTCTATAGATATAAAGGATTTGAACTTAAATTAGCTACTCTATCTTATTCTAAAGTGGTTTTAGATGAGATTCAAATGTACTCTCCAGATTTGCTAGCCTATGTAATAAAAGGATTAAAATATATTACAAATCTAGGTGGGAAATTTGCTATATTAACAGCTACTTTCCCTAAAATTATAGAAGATCTTTTGAAAAAAGAGGGAGTTGAATTTGAGATATCTCAAAACTTTACTAAGAAAGATCTGCCTTTAAGACATAGTGTAGAAGTTATTGAAAATCTTATAGATATAGATTTTATAGTTTCTAAATTTAATAAGAATAAGATTTTAGTTATTTGTAACACTGTAAAAGAAGCTCAAAGAGTTTACGAGGAATTAAAGGAAAAACTTCCAGATGAGGAAAAAATTAATCTTTTCCACAGTAAATATATAAAGAAAGATAGAAAAACTAAAGAGACGGAGATTTTAAAATTAGGAAATAAGAGATGTAAGGACTATGGAATTTGGATTACAACTCAAATCGTAGAAGCTTCATTGGATATAGATTTTGATATTTTAATAACTGAATTATCTGATTTGAATGGATTTTTTCAAAGAATGGGAAGATGTTATAGAAATAGAGAATTAAAAGGAGAGGAGGCAAACTGTTTTATTTTTTTAGGAGATGAGAAGAAAAAAAATACAGGAGTAGGTTATGTTGTAGATAAGGAAATTTATAATAAATCTAAAGAACTAATTTTAGAGAAGATAGATGGTAAACTATATGAAGAAGAAAAAATGGAATATGTATCTCAGTTATATACTACTGAAAATTTAAAAGAAACAGATTATTATAAAAAAGTTTTAGATACTTTAGATTACTTAGAATTAATAGGAGTATATGAAAAAGATAGTCAAGAGGTAAAAAAGGAGTTTAGAAATATAGAAAGTTATATTGCTATTCCTAAAAATATATATGATGAGAACTTAAAAGACATAGAAAATGGAATTGAGATTATAAATAATAGTAATAGCACAAGAGAAGAGAAGTTAAAGGCTAAAATGAAAATTAGAGATTTAACTTTAAGTATTCAAGGGTATGAGATAAAAAATATTGCAAAATTTGTAAAAGAATTGGAATTTGTTGAGTTGGGAAAATATGAAAAGATTTATATTTTAGATTGTGACTACTCTTTTGAAAAAGGATTCTCTGTAGGTAAAAAGAAAGCTGTTGAATATATAGAAGAAAGATTTTTATAATTGCGAGGTGGGGTATGCAAAGAGAAATATCTGGAACTATGTTTTATTATTATTTTGTTTGCAAAAGAAAATTATGGTTTTTTGCAAATGAAATTCAGTTAGAAAATGAAAACGAAGATGTAATAATCGGAAAATTAATAGATGAAAATAGTTACTCTCGAGAACTAAAACATGTCTTAATAGATAATACAGTAAACATTGACTTTATAAAAGAATGGAAGATATTACATGAGGTAAAGAAACAAAAAAGCATTGAAGAAGCAGGAATATGGCAATTGAAATATTATATCTATTTTTTAAAAGAAAGAGGTATAAATATTGAAAAAGGGATATTAGATTATCCAAAATTAAAAAAAAGGCAAGAGATATTTTTATCAAAGGAAGATGAGGAAAGAATAGAAAATATACTCTTAGAAATAAGAGAAATTATTAACTTAAAACTGCCACCTAAATTGGAAAAGTTGAAGATATGCAGAAAGTGTGCTTATTTTGAGTATTGTTATATCTAAGGGGAGGGAATATGGAAAAATATTATATTTTCTCAAGTGGAGAATTAAAAAGAAAGGATAATAATATTTATTTTAATGATAAAGCCTTAAAAATTGAGATGACAAGTGATATCTATCTTTTTGGAGAGGTGACATTAAATACTAAATGTTTAAATTTTTTAGGGCAAAATAAAAAGGCTGTTCATTTTTTTAATTACTATGGATTTTATACTGGAAGTTTCTATCCTAAAGAGACCAATGTTTCTGGAAAATTATTAGTTAAACAAGTTGAGTATTTTCAAGATAGAGAGAAAAGGGTAGAGTTAGCTAGAGAGATTATAAAAAGCGCCAGTGATAATATTTTTAGAAATCTGAGATATTATAATGGTAGAGGAAAAGATTTAAAAAATGAGATGGAGATTATTAAGAATTATCAACTTGAATTGAATAAAGCTCAAGATGTAAGCGAAATAATGGGAATAGAAGGTAATATAAGAAAGGTATATTACTCAACTTGGAGTAAGATAATAAATCAACAGGTAGATTTTGAAAAAAGAGTAAAACGTCCACCAGATAATATGATCAATACTTTAATCTCTTTTATTAATACTTTGATTTATACAACTTGCTTATCTGAAATCTATAAAACTCAATTGAATCCAACAATAAGCTATCTACATAGTCCAGGAGATAGAAGATTTTCTCTATGTTTAGATATAACAGAGATTTTTAAACCTTTAATAGTAGATAGAATGATTTTTTCTCTTTTAAATAAGAATATGATAAGTGAAGAAGATTTTGCTAAGGAATCAAATTTCTATTATCTGAAAGATAAAGGAAGAAAAAAGATATTAGAGGAATATGATAAAAAACTAAAACAAACTATTACTCATAAGGAGTTAAAAAGAGAAGTTAGTTATCAAACTTTAATAAAATTAGAGTGTTATAAATTGATAAAACACCTATTAAATGATAAAAGGTTTGAGGGATTTAAAATTTGGTGGTAAGTGGTGATAGAATGTATGTTATTTTAGTTTATGATATAAGATTGGATGAAACAGGAGCAAGAGTTTTAAGAAATGTTTTTAAAATTTGTAAAAAATATTTAACACATATACAAAATTCAACTTTTGAAGGAGAGTTAACTGCAAGCTCACTAAAGAAATTGCAGTATGAATTAAATGAATGGATAAGAAAAGACAGAGATTCTTTAATAGTTTTTAAAAATCGTGAAAGCAAATGGTTAAATAAAGAATTTTGGGGAATAAAAGATGATAAAACTTCCAATTTTTTATAAATCTTTATACATTTAAAATAAAAGAAGTTGATAAAGTTTTAACTATTTTGATATTTAAAAAATTAATTTTTTTTAATTAAATATAAAATTTTTCTTGAAATAAACAAGATAAAAGAATATAATTTCAATAGGGAAACTATAAAAAGAGGGAGTGATTTTCAATGAATATTAATTTAGATACACATCTTGAGTATATCTTAGACACAACAGTAGATTTAATCTCTATACCAAGTCCAGTTGGATTTACTGATGTTGTAATGGACAGAGTAGCACATGAGCTTGATAAATTTAGAGTTCCATATAAATTTACAAAAAAAGGAGCTATAATAGGATATATTGAAGGTGAAGATAATAGTTATAAAAAAATGATTTCTGCTCACCTTGATACACTTGGGGCAGTTGTAAAAAAAATAAAATCTAATGGAAGACTTGAACTTATAAATGTTGGAGGTTGTCCTTGGGCAGGAGTAGAGGGAGAGAATCTTACTGTTCATACTCTTGATGGAAGAGAGTATGAAGGAACTTTACTTCCTATAAAATCATCAGTACACATTTATGGAGATGTGGCTAGGGAGATGCCAAGAACAGCTGAAACTATGGAAGTAAGACTTGACTATGATGTAAAAACAGCAGAAGATACAGCTAAACTTGGAATTAGAGTAGGAGATTTTGTTTCATATGAAACTCGTACTAGAATAACAGATACAGGATATATTAAATCAAGATATTTAGATGATAAACTTTGTGTAGCACAAATTTTAGGATATATAAAAGTTCTTAAAGATTATGGATTAAAACCAAGAACAGGGCTTTATATTTATTTCTCTAATTATGAAGAAATTGGACATGGAGTATCAGTAATTCCTGAAGATTTAGATGAATTTATAGCTCTTGATATAGGACTTGTAGGAGAAGATGCTCTAGGAGATGAGAAAAAAGTTAGCATAGCTGCTAAAGACTTTAAAACTCCATATGATTTACATGTAAGAAGAGGACTTATGGAGGCTGCAGAGGAAGCTGGAGTACAATATACAGTAGATGTATACAATAGATATGGTTCAGATGCAAGTGCAGCAGTTTTACAAGGATTCGACTTTAGATGTGGTTGTATAGGACCAAGTGTCGATGCTTCTCATCACTACGAAAGAACTCATGTTGATGGAGTTATGGAAACAGTTAAGCTAATGTTAGCTTACTTATAAAATTATTTTTAAATATTAAGAAAATAATTAGGGGGTTGTTGATAGAAATAACCCCCTACTATTTTTTTATCTATTTTTAGCTCTTTCAACAAAAGCTTTAAAAATTCCTAAAAATTCAGGATATCTGTTGATTAAGTTTTCAGGATGCCATTGTATCCCTAAAATAAATCTATCTTTCATATCAACAGCTTCAAAAGCTTCAACTACTCCTTCACAAGAAAAAGCAGTAGCTTTTAAACCTTTTCCAAGTTTTTTAACTCCTTGATGATGGAAAGAGTTTACATAGATTTTTTCAGTTTCAAATATATCATGGATTAAAGATTCTTTTTTTATACTTACACTATGAAAAAGCTCATCTCTATTAATAGCTTTAGGGTGATGTCCCATAGCAGATTGTACTTGAGTATCTATATCTTGATAAAGAGTTCCATCAAAAGCTACATTAATTAATTGATGTCCTCTACAAATTCCTAAAACAGGAATATTTCTTCTGCAAGCTTCTTCTAAAAGTTTAAATTCCATCTCATCTCTCTTAGTATCAGTTCCTGCTATTTGTAAAATTGGATCTTCACCATAGTATCTAGGGGCTACATCTTCTCCACCACTAAAAATTACACCATCTAGAACATCACTTTCTAGCATCTCCATAGTTAATTCTTCAGACATTATTGGTATAAATAAAGGTATCCCTCCAGCAGCAATTACAGCTTCAGCATATCCAAAGTTAATTGCATTATATTCTCCTTTTTCTCTTTTTTCCCTAAACGTTGTTATTCCTATTATCGGCTTCAATTAAACTCCTCCCAATCTTTTAATTTTTACTTATACTATTACTATACTCTTATCAACTAATTTTTACAAATACTTTTATATATTTTTATTGATAAATTTTTATTAAAATTTATTAACAAGAATATATATTTATTGTATTTTTTTTAGTTATATTTTGTTATTTTATAAATAGAGAAGTATCTTTTTATAAAAAATATATTTTTTTGTTATATTTTATAGAAAATCTTTGACATAATTTATGAAATATAGTAAAATTACCCTGTATGTAAAAAATTAATTACTCATATATCCCTGTAATATGGTCAGGAGTTTCTACGGGTTGCCAAAATAACAAGCCGCTATGAGTGAATTTAATAGTCTTAGTTTTGTAATTTTAAGATTATTTTCTTTCACTTTAGTTTTTGAAAGGAGATAATCTTTTTTTATCTCTTAGTTACAGGAAAGTTGAGTAAAAAACTTGGAGGTAAAAAAGATAATGAAAAACAGATCCCCTTATGATTTGGACGGAGTACCAGTTTTAAAGGAGGCTATTCCACTAGGATTACAACATATTTTAGCAATGTTTGTAAGTAATATTACACCTTTGATTATTGTTGCAGGTGCTATGAAAGTTCCTAGTGAAACAAAAACATTTTTAATTCAATGTACAATGCTAGTTGCTGGAATTAATACAATGATTCAAGCATATCGTATCGGACCTATCGGAGCTAGATTACCTATCGTTGTAGGTACAAGTTTTGCTTTTGTTCCTGTTGCTTTATCAATTGGAAGTAAATATGGTTATGAAGGTATTTTAGGAGCTGCACTTGTTGGAGCATTGTTTGAAACTTTTATTGGAGCTATCATTAAAAAAATTAGAAGATATTTCCCACCTGTTGTAACAGGAGTTATAGTTCTTTCAATAGGACTTTCTCTTTTACCAGTAGGAGTTCAAAACTTTGCAGGAGGAGTTGGAGCTGCTGATTTTGGTTCTTTCTCAAACTTATTCCTTGCATTAGTAGTTCTTATTACAGTAATCTTCTTTAAACAATTTACAAAGGGTATTACAAGTACTGGTTCTATATTCATAGGAACTGTTGTTGGATTTATAGTTGCTTTATTTATGGGAAAAGTTGATCTTACTCCTATAAAACAAGCTGGATATATAAATTTCCCTATGCCTTTTACATATGGATTTAAATTTCATTTAGATGCTTGCTTAGCTATGATTATGATGTTTATTGTATCAGCAGTTGAAACTGTTGGGGATATGTCTGGAGTTACTATGGGTGGAGCTAATAGAGAGGTTACAGATAAAGAGTTATCTGGAGGAATCTTAGCTGATGGTTTTGGAAGTGTACTAGCTTCTATGTTCTCTGTACTACCTACTACTTCATTTAGCCAAAATACAGGTATTGTTGCTATGACAGGTATAATGAGTAGATTTGTAGTTGGAACAGGGGCGGCATTCTTAATAGCAGGAGCATTCATTCCAAAAATTGGAGCTATCTTATCAAGTGTACCTGCAAGTGTTCTTGGTGGAAGTTTAGTAATGATATTTGCAATGATCTCTATCAGTGGAATAAATCTAATTACTAAAGAGCCTTTAAAAGGTAGAAATGCCGTTATTCTTTCAGTTTCTTTAGGGCTTGGATATGGACTTGGAAGTGTACCTGCTGCTTTAAAATACTTCCCTACAAGTCTTCAACTTATTTTTGGAGGATCAGGAATAGTTGTTTCTGGAGCGATAGCTGTTATTCTTAATATAATTCTTCCTCTTGATGAACAAACAAAAGAGGAGTTAAAAGAGAAAAAGGAAGCTAGAGAAAGAGCATAAAGTTTATAAAAAAATATTATACAGCAGAGAGATGGCAATTTTAATGCTACTCTGCTGTATTTTTATGGTATAATATAAGTATAAAAATAAAGATAAACAGGAGGTTAAATTGTTTAGTTTTTCTAAATTTTATTCAGCTTCTACATTGCAAGAAGCTTATGATGAACTTCTAAAAAACAAAAAAAATATTATTCTTGGTGGAACTTCATATTTAAGAATGGAGAACACAAATTATAACACAGCTATTGATCTATCAAATCTATCTCTTTCATATATAAGAGAAGAAGATAAATTTATACATATTGGAGCTATGACATCTTTTAGAGATGTTGAAGTTTCTCCTATTATAAACAATCTTTTTAGTGGTGTTCTTTCAAGCTCAGTAGAACATATTATAGGTGTACAATTTAGAAATAATGTAACTGTTGGAGCTACTGTATTTTCTAAATATGGTTTTTCAGATCTGATACCAGCTCTTTTAGCAATGGAAACAACAGTTGTTCTATTTAAAGAGGGAGAGATCTCTTTAGAAGATTACTTAGCAAGAGAGGGAAAAACTAGAGATATTCTTGTAGAAATTAAAATAAAAAAAGTTGAAGGAAAAGGTTCTTTCCAAAGTATAAGAAAATCAAAAACTGACTATGCTATTACAAATGCAGCAGTTACAAGATCTCAAGATGGATTTAGAGTTGCAGTAGGGGTAAGACCTAGCAAAGCTGTTTTAGCTTACAAAGCTATGGAAATTTTAAATTCTGCTGATGAGATTAATGAAGATATAATCAATAAAGCTTGTGAAGCTTTAAATGAAATTAAATATAGCTCAAATATGAGAGGTACTGGAGAGTATAGAGCTGCTGTATCAAAAGTGTTAGTTAAGAAAGCTATTATGGAGGTATTATAATGTTATTAAATTTAACTATAAATGGATTAAAAAAAGAATTGCTTATAGCTGATGATGAATACCTTCTTGATGTATTGAGAAAAGCTGGATATTTAAGTGTAAAAAGAGGTTGTGATACAGGTTCTTGCGGACTTTGTACAGTTCTTGTAGATGATAAACCTGTTCTTTCTTGTAGTACTTTAGCAGCAAGAGTTAATAATAAAAAAGTTACAACTATTGAAGGAGTACCTGAAGAGGCTGAGAGATTTGCTCACTTTATGGCAGCTGAGGGAGCAGAGCAATGTGGATTTTGTGCACCAGGATTTACATTGACAGTACTTGCTATGATGAAAGAGTATGATAACCCTACTGATGATGAGATTATGCACTATCTAAATGGAAATCTTTGTAGATGTAGTGGATATGTATCTCAATTAAGAGCTATTAAAAACTTTATGGAGGCTGAAAAATCAAATGAAAATAGTAAATAAATCTACTAAAAAAATTGATAGTATTGGAATAATTACAGGAAGACCTCTATACACAGATGACTTAGTTATCAATAATAACTCTCTTATTGTAAAACTTTTAAGATCACCTCATGCTTATGCAAGAATTGCTGATATTGACACTTCAATAGCTAAAAAAGTTCCTGGAGTTGAAGCAATATTTACATATCATGATGTACCAAATACAATGTTTACTTTAGCTGGGCAATCATATCCTGAACCATCTCCATATGATAGAAAAATTCTTGATGAGTATGTGAGATATGTTGGAGATCCAGTAGCAATCATTGCAGCAATAGATGAAAAAACAGCTGAAAAAGCTATGAAACTTATAAAAGTTAAATATGAAGTTCTTGATGCAGTGATAGATTATGAAAAAGCTCTTGACTCAGATATCTTAGTCCATAGAGAAGCTGCTCATACTAATTTTCCTATAGGATATGACAACAAGAGAAACTTAGCTTCATCTTATTTAGAAACTAAGGGAGATGTAGAGAAAGGATTTGCTGAAAGTGATGTTATTATAGAGGAAACTTACTATACACAACCACAAATTCATGCAATGATGGAAACTTATAGAACTGCTTGTTATCTTGATGCTCATGGAAGATTAAATGTTATCTCTTCTACACAGATACCTTTCCATGTGAGAAGACATTTAGCTAGAGCATTAGAGATGCCAAGTAGCAGAATAAGAGTTATGAAACCAAAACTTGGTGGAGGTTTCGGAGGAAAACAAACTTCAGTTTGTGAAATCTATCCAGCTTTTGTTACTATGAAAACTGGAAAACCATCTAAAATTATTTATACAAGAAAAGAAACTCAAGCTTGCTCAAATACAAGACATGCTATGAGATTAAAAGTTAAAATTGGTTCTGATAGAGAGGGAAATATCAAAGCAATAGATATTAATGTATTATCAAATACAGGAGCTTATGGAGAACATGCACCAACAGTTACAGCACTTGTTGTTTATAAAACATTCCCACTATATGCTAAAGTGCCTATGAGATGTAAAGCTGACATAGTTTACTCTAACACAACAGTTGGAGGAGCGTTTAGAGGTTATGGAGCTACTCAAGGTACATTTGCAGTTGAATCAGCAGTAAATGAACTTGCTCATAAATTAGGGCTAGATCCTACAGAAGTAAGAATGAAAAACTTAGTTGATCAATCTGAAACTGTAAGTGGAGATATTAAAAAATGTATTGAGATAGGAAAAGAGGCATTTGATTGGAAAAATAGATGTGTAAAGGATATGGGAAATGGTAAGGTAAGAGCTAGTGGAATGGCTGTTACAATGCAAGGTTCTGGTATTCAAGGAGTGGATACAGCTTCTGCAACTTTAAAACTTCACGATAGTGGAGATTACACTCTATATATTGGAGTTACAGATATGGGACAAGGTTGTGATACTGTAACTGCTCAAATGGCAGCTGAAATATTAGAAGTTCCTATGGAAAAAATAATAGTAAATAGTGCTGATACTGATGTATCTCCTTATGATCCAGGAGCTTATGCTTCAAGTGGAACTTATGTAACAGGAAATGCAGTTATATTAGCAGCTAAAAAGATGAGAGAAGAAGTAATGAAAATGGCATCTTTCCTAATGAAAACTCCTATTGAAGAGCTTGAATACATGGGAGAGTATGTGCAAGATAAAAATGGAAATCAACTTTCACTTAAAGAGATTGGAGTTAGATCTGTATCATTTGAGGGAATGAATCAACTTACAACTACTGCAACTTGGGGAGGAAAAACTTCACCACCACCATTTATAGCAAGCTTTGCTGAAGTAGAAGTTGATACATTAACTGGAGAGACTAAAGTAATAGACTTCCTATCTGTTGTAGATTGTGGACTACCTATCAACCCTGCTCTTGCTCAAGTACAAGTTGAGGGAGGAATTGCTCAAGGTATAGGGCTTGCTCTTTATGAAGATATTCAATTTGATGAGAGAGGAAAGATGAAACATGATACTTTAATGCAATATAAGATACCTTCAAGAAAGGATTTAGGAAACAATATTAAAGTTATGTTTAGTTATTCAGATGAACCGACAGGACCTTTCGGAGCTAAATCAATAGGTGAGGTTGTAATCAATACAGCTTCTCCAGCTATAGCAGATGCAATTTACAATGCTACAAATAGAAGATTAAGATCACTACCTATGACAAGTGAGAAAATTTTCTGGGCTATTAACTCAAAAAATAATTAAAAAATATATATGATATATATGCAGAGGTTTTGCTTCTGCATATATTTTTAAATAAATTAAAAAAAATCTATTTTTTCTATAAAAAATGTGATATGATGTAACTTATTATACTAGAATTTATATTTGTTGGAGGCAACTATATTATGAAATTATTAAAAGAATATATACAAAAAAATGGAAAGGCTATAGGAACAGGAATTTTAAAAGTAGATAGCTTTTTAAATCATCAAATAGATCCTAATCTTATGATGGCTATGGGAGAAGAGTTTAAAAGAAGATTTGAAAAAGATGGAGTAAATAAGATTCTTACTATAGAAGCTTCAGGAATTGCTATTGGACTTGCTGCTGCTTATGCTTTTAATGTACCTCTTGTTTTTGCTAAGAAAAAAGTTCCATCTACAATGGGAGATTTTTATACTGCAAATGTTTTCTCATTTACTAAAAATAAAGATTACACTATCTGTGTTTCAAAAGAGTTTTTACACTCAGATGATAGAATCCTTATTATAGATGATTTCTTAGCTATGGGAAATGCAATTTTAGGTTTAAAATCTTTAGTTGAACAAGCAGGAGCAAAGGTTGTTGGAGCAGGAATTGCTGTGGAGAAAGGATTCCAAAAAGGTGGAGATCTACTTAGAGAAAATGGACTTAAAGTAGAGTCACTTGCTATTATTGATTCATTACAAGATGGAGTTGTAAAGTTTAAATAGGGTTTAGAAGGTCTATTATAAATCATTTTTCGTTGGTTTATAGTAGATCTTTTTTTATTGTCAACTTATAGTGATGTAAAAAACATAGAGGAATGACAAAATATTTTAATTTCAATATTTAAAGAGCTAAAGTTTTGATTTTTTTATATGGAGCTTGATAAAAATTTTAATTAAAAAGAAGATAGACAAAAATAAGAAAATGAGGTATTATAAATTAAGAAATAATTAATATACGTCTTTATATCTAACCTTGGAGGAATGTAAAT
>Bissell_p2__coassemble_1199_pt1 | contig 13345 bp, 9 predicted proteins | sample Bissell_p2__metabat2_low_PE_024 | metagenome-assembled genome bin Bissell_p2
CTAACATTGATTTTACTGCTTCTACTACTTGATCCATAAAATCTCCTCCTATTTTTTATTTTCCTTCAACTATTTTCTTAAACTCCTCTTTAGAAGGTAATACAGTCATATATCTACTTGCAAATATCTGTTGATTATCTTCTGGAAGAGTCATTTTTACCAAAGTATCATTTTTATCTCTACAAATTATTATTCCTATTGTCTTATTCTCATCATCAAGCTTAACATATCTATCATAATAATTTACATACATCTGCATTTGTCCTAAATCCTGATGGGTAACTTCTCCTATTTTTAAATCAATAAGAACAAAACATTTTAACAATCTATTGTAAAATACTAAATCTACTCTAAAATGCTTTTCATCAAAGGTGAATCTTACTTGCCTTCCAACAAAAGTAAACCCTTTTCCTAATTCTAATAAAAATTTTTCTAAATTATTTATAATTTCAGTTTCCAGTCTATTTTCAGAATAACTATTTTGTTCTTCTAATCCTAAAAATTCTAGAATATATGGATCTTTTACTATATCTTCTGGCTTTTCAATAATTTGTCCCTTTAAAGCTAAGGATTTTACTTTTTCTTTATCTCTACTTAAAACTAATCTTTCATACAGAGCAGAATCTATCTGCCTTCTTAACTCTCTCAAGCTCCAATTATTCTCAATAGCCTCTATCTCATAGAAATTCCTCTCATCTAAATTTTCCATTCTCATAAGGATAAGGTAGTGTGACCAACTTAATCTGAATTGGTCAGACAGTGTCTGACCTTTTCTATAAGCAATATAAAAACTTTTCATTTGTTTAAGATTAGTTTTTGAAAATCCTTTACCAAATTCTTTAGTTAATTTTTTAGACAATTCTTTTATTAACTTTTTTCCATATTCAGCTCTTTTCTCTCCGTTTTGCTCCTCTTCAACAATTCTTTTTCCTATTAAAAAATAGGTTTTTGCCATAGTAGAATTTATAGTTGATACTATATTTTCTCTAGCTGATTTTAATAACCCTCTAATCTCTTCATATATATCTTTTTTTAGCTTTATATCCATAATTTTTCCTTTCTTTAATAAGATTGTTACTTAGATTATACCATATAATTAAAATATTTTAATTTTATTATTCAAAATACTTTTCTTAACTCATCAAGAAGCAGGAATTAAAAAACAGGCAACCATACTTCGTGCCTGTTTACTTTCCATTTTATTTTCTATAAAAATTCTCCATAATATTTTATATATTTTTTCTTAACAAAAGTTACAAGTATTGTGTATGCTACAATAGTTAATAATAAAAAGAACCAATACATTAATGGTAATTTTACAAGTCCTAATATAGTAGCAAGAGGAGTGTAAGGTAAAATAGAAATCATTCCTATTCCTATCATTGTCATAAAAAATACACTCTTTGAAGCTCTACTTTGAATAAATGGGATCTTTGAAGTTCTTATCATATGAATAACAAAAGTTTGAGTCCACATTGACTCTATAAACCATCCTGTTTGAAACATTGCTTCATATATTTCACGAGTTCCCTCATTAGAAATCATATGATAAGTAAGTCCATCTGAGAACATAGGACAAATAATAAAATACATAATTATATATGTAGTAATGTCAAAAATTGAGCTTGTAGGGCCAATCCATAGCATAAATTTTCCTATTGATGAAGCATCCCATTTTCTTGGAACCTTTAAAAACTCTTTATCTACATTATCCCAAGGAATAGCTGTACAAGATAAATCATAAATAAGATTTAAAACAATAAGATGAATACTCATCATAGGAAGAAATGGTATAAAAGCACTTGCAATAAGAACTGAAAACATATTCCCAAAATTAGATGAAGCTGTCATTTTTATATACTTTATCATATTAGCATATGTCTTTCTTCCTTCAATTATTCCTTCTTCAAGAACCATTAAATCTTTTTCAAGTAAAATTATATCTGCTGCCTCTTTTGCAATATCAACTGCTGTATCTACTGATATTCCAATATCTGCCTCTTTCATAGCTGAAGCATCATTTATTCCATCTCCCATAAATCCAACTATATGCCCTTTATTACGAAGAACTTTTACCACTCTTGTTTTTTGAGCTGGAGAAAGTTTTGCAAAAACACTTATAGCTTCTGCTTTTTCTCCTAGTTCTTCATCTGTCATCTTATCTATATCACTTCCTAAAAGAATTTCATCTATATTTATTCCAACTTTTCCACAAATACTTTTTGTAACTTGATCATTATCTCCTGTAAGAACTTTTGTTGTTACACCATATTCTTTTAATGCATTTATAGCAGCGGCAGTTGTTGGTTTTGGAGGGTCTAAAAATGCAAGATATCCAATAAGAACCATATTTTCTTCATCTTTTACACTGAATTTTCCAATAGGTGAAGGATTATTTTTCTGTGCTACAGCAATAACTCTAAGTCCATCCTCATTAAAACCTCTTACTGTATTCATTATTTCTTCTCTAAGATTCTTATCTAAAATTTCAATATTTCCATTATACTCTACAAATTTACATATAGATAAAATTTCTTCAACTGCACCCTTTGTTATCATTTGAGTTTTTTTATTTCTATCTTCTACAACAACTGTCATACGACGACGAGAAAAATCAAAAGGTATTTCATCTATTTTTGTATATAAATTTTCAATATTTTTTAAAGAAAAATCTTTTATAGATTCCTCATTTGTTTTTTCTATTATAGATAAATCTAAAAGATTTTTAAGTCCTGTTTGAAACCAGCTATTTAGAAATGCGTGACGTAGCACACGATTATCTTCTTTTCCATGAACGTCCATATGATATTCTAAAACTACTTTATCCTGTGTAATTGTACCAGTTTTATCTGTACATAATATATCTATCGAACCAAAGTTTTGAATTGAATTAAGATTTTTTATAATTGTTTTTTTCTTTGCCATAGATACAGCACCTTTAGCAAGACTTGTAGTTACAATCATTGGCAACATCTCTGGAGTAAGTCCAACTGCAACTGAAATTGCAAATAAAAGAGCTTGTATCCAACTTCCTTTTGTGAAGCCATTTATAAAAAATACAACTGGTACCATTACAAGCATAAAACGAATAAGTATCCATGATACAGAGTTTACTCCTTTTTCAAAGCTTGAAGCAGGAGAATCTTCTGCTATTAATTCTGCTATTTTTCCAAAAACAGTGTTATTTCCAACTGAAACTACTATTCCTACTGCTGAACCACTTATAACATTACTTCCCATAAAAATAATATTTTCTAACTCTGTGATAGATTTTTCTTTTGAATTTGTACCTTCTGGAATTTTTTCTACTGGCTCACTCTCTCCTGTAAGAGAAGATTGACTTACAAAAAAATCTTTACTTTGAATAATTCTTACATCTGCTGGTATCATATCCCCAGCAGCAAAAAATATAATATCTCCAACAACTATATTTTTTATATCTATCTCTTTTTTATCTTCAAAAGCTCTTTTTATAGAAGCTGTTGTTGTTATCATAGCTGTAAGTTTTTCTGCTGCATTACTACTTTTACTTTCTTGAATAAAACGTAAAAATCCTGATATCATAACCATTGTTGTAATTATAATAACTGTAGTATAGCTTACATCCTCTGGAGAGTTTGTATGTAATGGAATTATTATATCTGTTACTATTGATATAATAACAAGACAAAATAAAATTGTTGTAAAAGGATTTATAAAAGCCTCTGTTATTTTTCTAATAAGGTTTTTCTTCTTCCCATGTATAATTACATTTTCTCCATATTTCTCTCTATTTTCTTCTACTTGATGTTCCTCTAATCCATTAAGACTAGAATTAAATTTTTTTAAAACTTCCTCAATTTTTAGAAAAGATAACTCTTTAAAAGTATTGTTATCTTCTAATTTTAAATTTTTCTTCTCTAACTCTTTTTTAATTTTTCTCATAGTTTTTTTCATTGCCATATCCTCCTTAAAATAGAATTTGAATAATATGGCGTACAACTAAAAGAACAAAATCTATTATTTATGAGAAAAAATATTACAGATACTAAAAATATCTGTAATGAAACTATTCTGTTTTTTTAGTTGCATGCCCCTACTTTCCGTATCCATAACCTTTTCCTCCTTTTTTAAAAAATTTAACAAATAAAAAATTCCACTTCACAGCAATAACGGTGAAATGGAATTATAAACCATAAAAACTTCAGAAATAAAAACAAAAATATCATTTTTTCATCTCTGCCACCGTTTGAGCTTTAACTCTGCAGGGCGGTGAAATTGCATTAGATAATACCTTGTTTTCGATATTGCCTGTTCAAACCATCTCATAGTGTCTCCACTATTTTGCGGCAGCAACCCATATCCCTGTAGTAGCCTTACCTACCGGAACTATTCATTTTTTATTATACACGCATTATAAATTAATCTTTTTTATTTGTCAATCTTTTTTATCTTTCTCTATTTTAAAAAATATATTTTTAATTTTAAAAATTTTAATTAAAGACCAATAATATAAAATTTAAATTATTTCAACCTAACTTAAATTAAAATAGTCAAATTATAAAGTTAGAAAAGAAGATTTCTTATTAAAATACCCCAACTTCTCATAAAAATACTCTGGATAGAGTAGATACAAAAACTCCTTACTTCTACTGCAAGCTACATAATATAGCCTTTTCTCCTCTTCTAAATTCTCCCCACTTAAACTGCTTGGAAAAATTCCCTCTAACATCATAGGAATAAAAACAACCTTCCATTCTAGTCCCTTTGAACTATGTACAGAGATTAAAGACACTTTATCAACATTATCTTTTCTAGTTAAATCTCTATTAAACTCTCTAATATATTTTTCTAAATCAATATTTAGATTAATTTTTGAATTTATCTCAGCTATCTTTTCAAATTTCAATACCCTATCTTGAATAATATCTTCCATTAAATTCATAGATGTTTTCAAACATTCTTTTAAACTACAATTTTTTTCTAACCATTTACATATTTTTAAAATCTTTGAGTTTTTCTCTTTTCCATCTAATATATCAAAAATAGAGATCTTGCTATTTTTAGGGATATATTCTAAAATATCTTCCCAATAGAGAATATTTTTAGGCTCTCTCTTTAGATTTAAAAGCTTTAAATATAGCTCAATTTCAAAATCTTGAACACTATTATCTATCTTCTTTTCATATGGAATACTATTTTCCAATAGAAGTTTTTCCAACTTAATTACACTATATCTATCCCTATAAATAATAGCCATATCACCATAATTTATTCCATCTTTCTGAAACTTCAATATCTTTTCAATTATAAATTTATTTTGGAGATTTTCATCTTTAAATTTTAAAATCTTTGGTTTATCTCCTTTTCTCCCAGTAGATTTTGAAACTTTATTATATTTCAAATGAAATTTAGAGGCAATCTTATTGGAGTACTCCACTATCTCCTCTGTACTTCTATAATTTTTCTCTAACTTTATAAGATAACTATTGGGAAAATCTTCATTAAATCTTAAAATATTTTCAAACTCTGCCCCTCTAAAACCATATATACTTTGATAATCATCTCCAACTACCATTAAGTTCCCATCTTTTCCACAGATCATCTTCAATATATCCCTCTGCTTTTTATCTGTATCTTGGTATTCATCAACAATTATATATCTATATTTTTTCTGAATATATCTTCTAAAATCAATGTCGCTTTTTAGCTTTATAAGGACCTTATCTATTAAATCATTAAAGTCAAATAACCTATTGATCTTCTTATATTTTTTATAATCTCTTATTAAGTTTTCAAGAGTTTCCTTGTACTCTTTCTCCTTTTCAGTAAGGATATCTTCTATATTTTTCCCCTTTTCAAATCCCTCAATTATATTTAAAACTCTCTCTTTTTCAATTTCTAATTTTAATCTTTTCTCTCTAATAATTACCCCTAAAATACTTTTTTTCTCTTTCTCATCTATTATTATAATCTTTTCTAAGTTAAATAGATTTCTATTTTTCCCCATCAATTTCATACAAAAAGAGTGAAATGTCCCAATCTCAACTTTGATATCCCTTTCAAGTAGAGTTTCCAATCTACTTTTCATCTCATCAGCAGCTTTTCTAGTAAAGGTTACCATTAAAATCTCTTCCTCTTTTATCCCTTGCTCCAATAAAAAAGCTGTTCTATATATTATAGTTCTTGTTTTTCCAGATCCTGCCCCAGCTATTACTAAATACTGCCCCTCTATTGAAGTCAATGCCTTTAGTTGCTCCTCATTGAGAGAATTTTTATAATCAATCTTATAGTTCTTGTTTAAAAGAGAGGTATCAATCTCTTTTACCTCTCTCTTCTCTAAATTTTTAATATTTCTTTCTAGCTCTCTTTTTAAATCTTTTTTCAACAGATCTTCTTTATTATCTATCTTTCTTGTAAAAATTCTATTATCATCTACTATTTTATCCCTCTTTTTAAATATCCCCCACATATTCCACCTATCTATTAGCCAGTTTTTCCATTATCTCTACAACTTTTCTCGATATATCAAAACTATTTACTTTAGATTCAATCTCACCATTTTTAATAAGATTTACAAATTCATCTATCTCATAAATCATATCATTTTCAGCTACTTGTAACTCTATATTTTCCTCTTTTCCATCTCTATATTTTATCTTTATCCCTTTAACCTGTGAAACCTTATCTATTACAATAGATCCCTTTTCTCCTAAAATCTCACTTTGAGATCTCTCATCAGTTATCTTAGAATATGAAATATTCCCTATCTTATCCCCATATTTTAATAGAATTGAGCCACAACCATCTACACCACTTTCTAATATATAGTTATATCCAAAATACTCCTCTGGCTCTCCAAACATTGCAATAGCAAAATACAATGGATAAACTCCTATATCATAGAGAGAACCCCCTTTCATCTCTTTATTAAAGATATTTGTTACCTCTCCAGCTTTTAAAAGATCATATCTTGATGAGTATTGACAATATTTCAGCATAAATTGTCTAATATCCCCTATTTTCCCTAAACTATCTTTAATTATTTTAAAATTAGGGTTCAATGTTGGTCTCATCGCCTCCATAAGAGCAACACCATTTTTTTTAGCACACTCTACCAATATATCAAACTCCTCAACAGTTGGCACAATAGGCTTTTCACAGATAACATTTTTCTTAGCCTCTAAAGCCAATTTTGCCTGTTCAAAATGCTTTCCATTTGGTGAGGCTATATATACAGCAACTATTTTTTCATCCTTTAACATCTCATTAATATCTGTATATACCTTTTCAACTCCATGTTTTTTAGCAAACTCTTTTCCCTTTGATTCACTTCTTGAAAGTAGTGCATAAAGATTGCATTTACCACTATTTTTTAATGCTCCAATAAACTTTTCACTTATTGAGCTTGTTCCAATTATTGCAAAATTAACCATTTTTACCCCCTAAAACTACTCTTTGTCTTTAAAATATTCTCCAATAATGAAAAACATAAACACAACAATTAAAATAACTGAACTAAAAGCAGCACTTTCTAAATATTTTTTATTTGCTACCATTGAATAGTTTACAAGTGATGCCACAGGAAATAAGTCCTCTAGCTGCATAGTATAACCTATTGTAAACTCTCCAAATACAATGGCAAATATCTGTAAAAATGCTGATAGAAATAGATTTTTCAAAATAGGAAACTCAATATATCTAAATCTTTCAAAACCATTATTACAATCTAACATAGAACTTTCCAATAAAATTCTAGGAAACTTTTTTATATATTGATACATAAATGAATAACCAACAGGTATACTACTCAATACATATCCAACTATCAACAGAGCAATCAATGGAATATCAAATAACACATTCAGATAGAAAAGTGAGATAGCTAAAAAAGCCCCAGATACTCCTAAATTAGCAAAGATTATAATATCTATCAATCTATTGTAATTTTTAATAATCAAATATATAAAGATAACTGTTATAAAGCTCACAATTGTTGAGATTCCAATAGAGTTTATAATCCCCTTTATAACCTCAAACTCCTCATTGAACTCTTGAGAAAAGATTCTTTTATAAGCATCAAAAGAAAATTTACCTATATAATAGTTATAAAAAGAGAATACCACACTTGAAAATACAACAAAATATTGCAGTATCAAATATATTACTGAATACCCTCTCATAAAGAGATTTTGTTTCTGAATCTCCTCTTCTCCCTCTAACTCATATTCAGTTATCTTTCCACCAATAGAGTTTAAAATTATAAGGATAACAAATTGTAATAATCCATATATCATAGCCTTAGAAAAGTTTAGATCACTCATTAAAGTTGTTGCTATCTCAACTTCTAAAGTTGAAAACTGTATTCCCCCTAATGAAAGAATTATCCCAAATCCTACAAAACAATAGGTAAAAACCAATATAAAGGCTCTAAAAAGTTGTGGCATTATCAATGGAAGTTGTCCTGAAAAAAATATTTTTATCTTTCCAGCTCCATCTAATTTCATAGCCTCAACAATCTCTTTTGGAATCCTCTTTAATCCCTCACTTATATACTTTATAAAGATAGGGGAATTATAAAAAACATTGGCTATTACAATAGCTTTTAAAGTGTACAAAATATTTAGATTCCTGAAAAACTCCAAGTTAAAGATTATGGAAAAAATTGTAACTGTTGATATCACAGGGAAAAAGAATGGAATAAAAAGCAATCCTTGCAACAATTTACTTATAGTTCCCCTCTCATATGCTGTTAAATAAGCTGGTATCAGTGCTACAAGTAGAGCTATTAAAGTTGAATATAATCCTTGCTTTATAGAAAACAACATTATATTAAATGTATCTTTCTCAAAGATAATCCCTATATCATTAATATTAAAAAAATCTCTAACAAAAAAATACAGTGGTGTAAACCATAGTACTCCATAAAAAAAGTTAAGTATAAAACTTTTGCTTACTATTTTTTTCATTAATATTTTCTCTCCTACTCTAAAGTTAACTTTATTATACATTAAATTACTTAAAATTACTTAAAGTTTTTAAAATTTATTGTTAAATTATAATTTTGGTAAACCCTTTGATTTTTTATATAAAAAATAATATAATGATTAATGAATGTTTTAATTATTAGGAGGATAAAATGCTATATTTTTTACATGGTGACACTTCACCACTTCAAATAAAATATGAAGAGTTAGTGGAAAAGATAAAAAATGAGTTTCCTAAAATTCCTGAAATATTTTTTGATGCCTCTCAAAAAGAGGAGGAACAGTTTTTTCAAATTGTTTCTACTAACTCAATGTTCTCTCCTAAAGAGCTGATAATTTTAAAGAGAGCTGAAGAGATAAAAAATCTCGAATCTTTTTTTAAATCTTTAAAACTTTTTAGTTTAGCTCAAAAAGAGATAATAATCGTATATGAAGAATTTTTAAATGATTATGGAAAGATAAAAAATGAAGTTCCTAAAAAAGCGATGAAAGCTATAGAAGAGATAGCTAAGGTTATATGTTTTAGAAAGGAAAATGAGAAAAAAGCAGGTATATTTTTTGTTCAAAAAGAGCTTAATATCTCAGAATATGAGGCTGAAAAATTTATTGAGATAGTGGGAAATGATTTTTTCAAAATAAAAAATGAGGCTGAAAAGGTTAAAAACTTCTTAGATGGTGAACTTTTTAATCTCACAAAGGTAATGCCTATCTTATCTATCAATAAAGAGTATAATCATAAACAGCTTATTGAGGAGTTTTTATATCAAAAAAAAGTTACTCCACTTTTAGAGTTTTTACAAAATGAAAAGGAGTATATGGGATTTCTATATATTATCTCTGAAGAATTGATTTTAAACTTAAAGATAGCACTCCTTGCTAAAGAGGATATAATAACTAAAAATACCTCTTATAAAAAGTTTAATGATTCTATCTTTGAAAATGTAAAAAAATATTTTAAAAGAGATAACGGATATTTTCATCCCTACCAAATATTTTTAAAATTTAAAAATATAGGTGATTTTCAAGTTGAGTTTTTAGAGGAAAAACTACAAAAAATACTTGAAATAGAATTTAATATTAAAAGTGGTATGATTGATGATGAGATAGCTGTTGAAACATTTATAATAAATTTTTTTCAAAATAAAAAGGATTAACTTTTATTAGGAGTATACCTCTAGTAGATAAACAAATTTTACTGGAGGTTTTTTATGTTAACTGATAATGTTTTTATTGACATCTTTGATTTAAAAGATTCATTGAAGAAGATTTGGTATTATTACCTTATAATCGGACTCTTATTGGCTATTACAGGAGCAATGGGAATATTTACTCCTGTGGTTTTCTCTATCTCTCTTATCTATATATTAAGTTATGGATTTTTACTAATGGGATTTTTAAATGTATACTATGCTTTTAAAGGTAGACACAATAAATATTTCCATTGGGGACTTATACTTTTTAATGGTATTATAGATATACTTGCAGCTATCTGTATATTTCTTAACCCATTCCAAAGTGTAATTGTACTTTTAATATATATAGGTATCTTAATTATGTTTAAAGGATTCTCTCTTATCTTTACAAAATCAAAATCTTTTGCAAATGAGATTCCTGAAACTCATGGTTTAAGAGCTCTTGCTGTAACTAGAGGTATATTAGATGTTATCTTTGGAGTTATGATTATTCTTTGTCCTTTAATTTTAGATTTTCTTCTTCCTATGATAATAGGGTTCTATCTTCTATTTGCTGGACTTTTAATGATTATTTATAGTTTCCAAATTAAAAAAGCTTAATTTAAAAGCAAAGAGCTGTGTAATTTAACACAGCTCTTTTTTTATTTAGATTATTTTTCTATCTATCATTTTTCTTACTACACTTTTAGCAAGGTTGATTCTCTCTTCAACAGTTGAAACATCTAGATACTCATTTTTACTATGAGCCTCTCCTCCAACTGGTCCAACAGCATCTACAACTCCAACTCCTAAAACTCCTAAGAAGTTTCCATCAGAGCAACCTCCTGCAACTTCCCAATCATATTTAATTCCCATCTCTTTTTTACTTTCATCAAATAGATCACGAAGAAGTGCAGACTTATCATTAAGTACTAATGGTGGTCTATAACCGATCTCCTCAACTTTCACTTTAATTCCAGCAACTTTTGGATTAGCTTGAAGCTCTTCCATAGTCTTTCTTATAGTTTCAAAGAATTCAACTTGATGAGATCTTCCTTCAAATTTAAAACAAGCATAATCAGGAACAATATTAACTCCTGCTCCTCCCTCAATAAGTCCAACATTTAGAGAGTTTTTAATATCCCAGTTATGAAGTTTAGAGATCTCTCCTACCCAATGAGCAGCTTCAACTATTGCATTGATTCCTTCATGTGGATAGTTTCCTGCATGAGATGCTTTTCCAAAGAACTCAACTTTATATTTAACAAGTCCTTTTCTTTCAATAACTGCATTTCCATTTTTACGAGCAGGTTCAAATACCATTGCATATTTTGCCTTTGCTCCCATTTTTTCAATTATAGGTCTTGAATGTAGTGAGCTTATCTCCTCATCTGTATTCATTACAAGAGCTATTGTTATATCTTCATTTTTAAACTCTTTAGCCACTTCTATCATAGAAAGTACACCAGATTTCATATCATATACCCCTGCTCCAGTAGCTATATTTCCATCTAGCTTATATGACCAAGCAGGTACAGTTCCTCTAGGGAAAACAGTATCGTTATGTCCTAAAAACATTAGATCTATATCTTCAGAATCTCTATTTTTAGCAACTAATACTGGATTTTTTCCATCATTTTGAGGATATACTTCAACTATCCAATCATTTTCTAACTCTTTTTTAAATATTTCAGTAACCTCTTGTACTCCTTCTGGCACATTACTTCCACAATCAATATTTACAAGTCTTTCTAAATCTGATAAAAATTTTTTCATATCCATATTTTTTGCCCCCTAAATATCTTTATCTTATCCAAATAATATCATATTTGTTACTACAACTGCAATAAGTCCTCCAAGCATAGGAATAGCTGTTCTTTTTACAACTTCAAATGGAGATACTCCTGAAATTCCTGCTACAGCAACTATTACTGCTGTTATAGGAGATACACTTCTTGCAATTCCTGCTGAAAGTTGCATAGGCATAAGCATAACTATTGGGTTTAAGTCAACAGATGCTGCTACTGCTGGTGCAAGAGCTGCAAAGGCAAAGAATGGAGCATTTCCAGATCCCATTAAAATAGAAGATACAACTATTATTGCTGTCATAACTAAAATCATTGGTTGAGCTCCTAGCCCTGCTGATTTTGTAGAATCTATTAGAGCAGAGATAACTCCGATTTTAGTAAGTCCTAGTGCAAAGAACTCTCCAGCAACAATTAGAGTGATAACATTTGCAAATTGGCTTCCCATTGCTGTAAATATTATTTTTAATTCAGCTAAAGTTGATTTGAATGCTCTTCTTCTAACACCTTCAATTATCATACTTAAAGTTATACTCATAAACATAGCTTCAACAACACCTATTTTAATGCTGCTTCCAGTTAATGGACTGAACATAAGTATGATTAATAGTGGAATAATTGGTAGGAAAGCATAGAATTTAGGTACTTGTTTATCCTCTTCTTTGCTTTCTAGATCAGCTTTACTCTCTGCAACCTCTAATTTACTATCCATTTTTTTATTTACAAAATAGTGTAAAATTGTGATTACTATTACTGTTGCTATTGCTACTGGAATTTGATAGTTAGCAAAATAAAGAGCTGCATCCATTTCAGCAGTTTTTGAAGCAAGAACAGCATTTCCAGAAGCTGGTCCTAAGTCAAGACAAGCTGAAGTTCCGATTACTGCTGTTGCTGCTAATGAAGATACTCCTAATGATACAACTATTGGGTATACAGTAACCATCAATAGTACCCCTAGTCCTGAAGCACTTGGAATAAATACATTTAGTATTTGCCCTATAACATAAGAAAGTGCAAGAACTATATATGGTGAATTTAATTTTTGAAGTGGTTTAATAGATAGTTTTACTAGAGCAGTACTAGCTCCTATATGGTCCATATATTTAGCAAAAGCTGAAACTATCATAATAGCTAGTCCTAAACTTCCAGATGTCTTTATAAAGTTTTTACTCAATTGAGAGAAAATATCAAGATAAAGTGATCCAGTAGCACTTTTTGCCATAACAGGTGAGTCATTTAATAATATTCCTCCAAGTAGAAGAATAGCCCCTCCAATAAGTAAAACCCCTTGTGCTTGATACTTCTTTACTATGAAATATCCAACAGCTATAATTACCAAAATTGCCAAAACAAAATTCATTTAATTCCCCCCTATGTAAATATTTTTATTAAAAACTATAAT
>Bissell_p2__coassemble_1847_pt1 | contig 8705 bp, 8 predicted proteins | sample Bissell_p2__metabat2_low_PE_024 | metagenome-assembled genome bin Bissell_p2
ACATCATTTACATAACCTAAAAACTCAATATTTTCAAGATTTTTAAATTTAATAAATCTCTCTGGAATATCCTTTCCCCCTATTATTCTAATATGAAAATTCTTCATAGTAGAGAGAATCTCAAGCAATGAGTATGCTACATCTCCTTTGGGACCAGATAATCTTCCAATTATAGATATAATTTTTTTATCTTTTTTATTTTCATTAAATTCAAAACTATATAATGAAGTATCAATAGGGTTTCTTAAAACTATACTTCTATCAGGTTTAACACCTAAATCATTAATAAGATGAGTTTGTATATTCTCACAAACAGGGATTGTTAAGTCACCAAATGCCTTAAAAATCTTTCTACTTAGATGTACTGGTTGTCTACCATGGGTAGAGGTAACAAGAGGTATTCCAGCTATTTTACAAGCTATGGCAGAACTCCAAGAAGATGCCCTTGAGTGAGCATGAACCACTTGAATATCATTTTCTCTTATAATTTTTAAAAGAGTTTTAACTTGATTGATTCTATTTCCAAGCCCTCTTTTATTAAATTCTAATTTTATATATTCAGCTTTGCACTTTTTAGTAAGAGTATCTGAAACAATCATAACTTTGTTTCCTCTATTGATAAGCTCATCAGCTAAAGTAACTCCATATACCTCTGCTCCAGTTACTTCAAGCTGAGAAAGTGCCATAAGAATATTCATATTCCCTCCTAAATTATTTTAGATTTTCAGGATTTAATCCTTTTAATTCATCTAAAACAAAAATTCCATCTTTTCTTACAAGTTTATCATCAAACCAGATCTCTCCTCCACCCCATTCTTCTCTTTGGATAAGTACAAGATCCCAGTGAACACTTGATTTGTTTCCATTGTTAGCTTGTTTATAAGCTTGTCCTGGAGTAAGATGAATACTTCCAGCTATTTTTTCATCAAATAAAGTATCTTTCATAGGTTTTAATACATAAGGGTTTACACCGATAGCAAACTCACCTATATATCTAGCACCCTCGTCACTGTCTAAGATTTGATTGATTTTTTCAGTGTTGTTAGCAGTAGCTTTTACAATTTTACCATCTTTAAATTCAAAAGTTATATTTTCAAATGTAAATCCTTGATAGTTTGATGGAGTATTATAAGAGATAATTCCATTTATACTTTCTCTTACTGGAGCAGTGTAAACCTCTCCATCTGGGATATTTCTAAGTCCAAAACATTTTACATTTGGTATACCTTTTATAGAGAAAGTTAAATCAGTTCCAACACCTTTGATTCTTACTTTATCAGTTTTGCTTAAAAGATCACATAGTGAATCCATAGCTTTTTCCATTTTTGAGTAATCTAAACAACAAACATCGAAATAGAAGTCTTCAAAAGCTTCAAGTGATGTATTAGCAAGTTGAGCCATAGAGTTGTTAGGGTATCTTAAAATAACCCATTTAGTGTTATTTACTCTTTCAGCCATATGTACTGGATTCATAAAGTATTGAGAGTATAGCTTCATCTTTTCATCAGCTACATCAGAAAGTTCAGTTGAGTTATCTCCTCCTCTGATACCAATATATGCATCCATATCTTTCATTCTTTCAAGTTCATATTTTGCCATATGTTGTAATTGTTCAACAGAGCAATCATTTAAAATTGTTCTTAAAACAGAGTTATCTTTTATAGTAACAAATGGAAGAGCTCCTACAGAATATGCTTCTTTTACAAGAGCTTTTGTTAAATCTCTAGTAGTATCCCCATAAGCTTCTATTAAAACTTTTTCTCCTTCTTTTAATCTACAAGAATGATTAATTAAGTTCTTTGCTAATTTTATAATTCTTTGATCCATAATTTTGCACCTCACATTTATTGTTATACCTAAATTATACTATAATTTGGTATAGAATGGAAACAAAATATTTAAGTCCGATAATTATTATGAATATAAAATTTTATTCATCCAACAAAAAAACACACAACCACTATCTATTAAATCCAAAAAAATGATATAATAAATTAAATTATAATGAGGTGATATTTATGAAAAAAGTTATTATATTAGGAGATAGTATTGTTGAATGGAATAAAAAACTTTCATATATAAATTATGGACAAGCAGGTTATAGAACTAGAGACGTTTTTTGGCAATTGGAAGAACTTGAAAATTTAGATGGAGACCTAGGAATATTAATGGTTGGAGTTAATGATATTTTATGTGGGTATGAGATAGAGTATACTTTAGATTATTATAAAAAATGTGTAGATGAAATGAGAAAAAAATTTAAAAAGATATTGTTGATAAGCATGCTTCCAACTGATGATATTAGAGTAAATAGAGGATCGCTACTTTTAAATAAAAAATTAAAGGAATTATACACAAAAGATTTTTTTGATATTTACGATAATTTTTTAGAAAAAGATTTAATATCACCTAAATATACAACTGATGGTATTCACTTAAACCATTGTGGTTATGAGTTATTAAACTTTTTAATTGAAAATAAGGTTGATAAAATCTTATACTATCCAACTATTGAAGAGGCAGAAAGTGAACTAATAGAGGCAGGAAAGTTGAATCCGGGTAGGTGGATTGGACATTCTAAGAATGCAGGACTTGCTTGTAAAAAAATTGCTGAGCATTGCCCTCACTTAGATAGTGAAAAAGCGTATCTTGTAGGGTTGCTACATGATATTGGACGTAGAATAGGGATTGTGCAAGAGAAACATATGATTGAGGGATATAAATATTGTATGTCAAAGGGTTGGAATAAATTAGCTCAAACTGCTATTTCCCATGGATTTATGTTGAAAGATATAAAAACATCAGTTGGTAAATGGGATGTTTCTGAAGAGGATTATCTTTTAGCTAAAAAAATAATAGATGAGGCAGAGTATGATGATTACGATAAATTGATACAAATGTGTGATAGCTTAGCTCTTCCAGATAGATTTTGTTTGTTAGAAACTAGATTTGTAGATGTAGCATTGAGATATGGTGTCAATGAATATACAACTAAAAAATGGAAAAAGATTCTAGAGATTAAAGATTACTTTGATAAAGTGACTGGAAAAGATATTTATGAGATATTAGGGGTTAAATAAATAATATTAAAAAATGGCTGATTTTTATTTCAGCCATTTAATTTTTATTTTTCTTCTATATATCTTTTTAAGTTACTAACTAGCATATCAATAGCAATCTTATTTTCTCCACCTCTAGGAATGATAATATCTGCATAACGTTTGCTTGGTTCACAGAATTCTAAGTACATAGGTTTTACAGTAGTAAGGTATTGGTTTTTTACAGACTCAAAACTTCTACCTCTCTCATTCATATCTCTTTCTATTCTTCTTAAAATCATCTCGTCAGTATCTGTATCAACAAATATTTTAACATCAAAAAGTTCTCTGATTTCAGGAACAGCAAATATCAGTATTCCTTCAACTACAATTATTTTTGATGGGTTGATTTTTACAGTTCCCTCTTTTCTTGAATGAGTAGTAAAATCATAAATAGGTCTTTCAATAGCTTCACCATTTTTTAAAGCTTCTATATGTTTTTTTAATAATTCAAACTCTATTGAATCAGGGTGATCAAAATTTACCTTTGCCTTTTCTTCTATAGTCATATTAGTTAGTTCTCTATAATAGGCATCTTGTTCAAGTAGAGTGGCAACTTCAGATTGAAAAGCTTTAACTAAATTATTAGCAACAGTTGTTTTTCCACTACCACTACCTCCTGCTACTCCAATTAAAATGCAATTTTTCATATTTATATCCTCCTAGATTTATGCAATCAATTTTATTTTAACTATTATAGCATGGAGTATAAAAAAAAGTAAATTACAAAGTAAGATTTATATTAAAACTTTATTTTTTTTAATATCTCATCTATTTTATCATCATCAATCACTTTTCCTAAATCTAATTTTAGTTTAAGCTCCTCTCTTATCTTCTTTCTAAACTCCTCCTCTATTCTAAGGCTCTCCTCTTCTCTAAACTTTTGAATCTCTTTTACCCTTTTAAGAAAAAGTGAATATCCTTCCTCATTAAATTCTAAATTATTTTTTACATGATTTGACATGATAGGGTATATGTTAGAAATTAGAATTTTCTCATTTTCTTCAATCTCATCTATATTTTTTAAACTATTTAGATATAAGTTATAGTCAATATAACCAGTAAGTCCAGTATCTCCATTATAATTATAGAGAACGCTATTAATAAATTTGTATAGAGGTAGTACCTCCTTTGCTCCTTTCATATCTCTATACATTTTTTCTTTTATAGAATCTATTAACTCTAAATTTTCACTACAATACTCTTCATCCATATTTACATCTTTTATATTAAAGGAAGTTTTTAATTCTTTTATCCTATCTATAATCTCCAATCTATCTTTCCACTCTTTAAGAAAAATCTCAGTAAAGATATGTTGATATAGATTATTAGATATCTTTTCCCCTTTTTCAAACTGCTCAATATATGTATTTAAAGTGGGACGAGAGAGTTCTAAAATTTCTGCTAATTCTTTTAATGTTAATTTATATCTCTTTAAAAATTCTCTTATCTTCATAAAAATATATTATCATTTTATTGTAAAAAAATCAATTTAAAATAAAATTTTACATTTTACTTTACAATTTTACGTTTATGTGATATATTCTAGTTAAGAAAAATCTAAGAGGTGATTTTAATGGAAAAAACTGTAATGGAATGGTTAGGAGAAGTTAAATTATACAATAAGAAAATAGAGAAAAAAGAAAAGGAATTAAATAGTACTGATTTATATTGTGCAGATACTGCTATTAGATATGATAAGGAAAAGGCAAAAAAACACTTAGAAGAGGTTAATGCTCTTTATCAAAGCTATAAGCAATTAGTAAAAAATAGAAATAGAATAAGACAAGCTATATTAGAATTCAATGCCACAACAACTATAACTGTTGGGGAAAGTAGCTTTACTATTGCAGAGGCTCTGGAAAAACTGAAAAAATCTGATGATTTTATTATAGATTTACTTGAAAACAATCTCTCTCTTTTAGTTGAAAAGGAAGAGGAATTAAAATATGTGCAAGAAAATGAAGTTAAGGAGTTAGAGAAAATTATTTACGGTTCAAATAAATCTTTAGGAAGTACTGCTATTTCTGAAAAACTTATTGAGAGAAGAGAGGCATATCGTCCAGTTATAGAAGAGGCTTTTGATCTAAAAGCTGAACTAGAAAAGGAAAAGGAATTGAGAGAGGAATTTTACCAAGGAATTAATACTCAATTAAATATCGCCAATGTAAAACACACTCTTGATATAGTTTTAGATTAAAATATAATTGATAATATACTGAACTGCTTTAAATTAATCTGATCAGAGAGATTTGCATATTGTTGTCTGATTAATAAAAAAAGAAAAATATGTAATACATAGCCAAAAAAAGCTATAAAAACTTTTGTTTTAAAAGTTTTGGAAGAGAAAAATCCTATTCCTTAATAGAATATAGGAATTAAGATTTCAGTGTTTAGCTTGTAGTTTAAAGGTTATAGTATTTAGTTTTTTAGAGTTTAGTATACAGAATACAGTTTTAAGATTGCTTTTAAATCTGAGATAATGGAAGTTAAGATAAGATTAATCTTTAAGAGTCCTCTCAGCTAGTATATTATCAATTTTCATAAATTTTTATAACATAAAAAAGGGGTAAAGATGGCTATAATATCAGCAATATCAACAATGATATCAGTTTGGTTATGGGGTGGAATTTTTTCTTTTATTTATCTATATTTTAAAAGTAGAAAAGAGATTAAAATAGCTGGATTAGAATCTGTTCATCTTTGTGCAATATTTATTATTTTTGCTGCTGTAGGAGTTCCTATATTTTTAATGGATTTTTTTAATTTTGATAGAGAAGAAGAAAATGAGAATATTGAAGTTTTTGAAGATGAAGAAGATGAAAATAAGGATTTAGATTATGATGAAGAATTAGTAGAAAAATTAGAGGAGTTAAAAGAGACAATAGATTTACTTTTACTTTCTTTAAAAAAATAGATATATAAAAGGGTAGCCAAATGCTACCCCTTTATATTATATAATTATCTTTTTTCAGCGTATAGATCAGCTAATAATTTATCTGTATCTAGGTTATTTTTTTCAATATCTTTGAAGTATCTGTAAGTAGCAACTTTTAGTTCAGAACAAGCAGCTTCGTCAGAAACGATAATTCCTTTTCTATGAAGTTGAAGAGCTGAAATTGTCCACATGTGGTTTACTCCTTCTTCAATTCCATGTTGTAATGCTCTTGCTTTGTTTAATCCAGTAACCATTATTAAAACTTCTTTAGCATCAAGGATTGTTCCAACTCCTACAGTAAGAGCTAATTTAGGAACTGCATTGATATCTCCATTGAAGAATCTGGCATTTGCAACTATTGTATCCATAGTAAGTTCTTTATCTCTTGTTCTTGAAGATAGAGAAGATCCTGGTTCGTTGAAAGCAATGTGTCCATCTGGTCCGATTCCTCCTAAGAATAGGTGGATTCCTCCATAAGATTTGATTTTATCTTCATATCTTTGACATTCAGCTTCATAATCTTCAGCAAGTCCATTAAGAATATTTACATTTTCTTTAGGAATATCAATGTGATTGAAGAAATTAGAGAACATATAGTGGTGGTAGCTTTGATCGTTATCTGGAGCAAGTCCAACATATTCGTCCATGTTAAAAGTAACAACATTTTCAAAAGAAACAATTCCATCTTTATTTAATTGAATAAGTCTTTTGTACATTTCTAATGGAGTTCCTCCAGTAGGTAGTCCTAGTACAAATGGTCTTTCTTTTGTAGGTTTAAATTCATTGATTTTTCTAGCTACATATACTGCTGCCCAATCTCCAACATTTTTGTCTGTGATAACAACTCTCATAATTTTTCCTCCAAATTAATTTTTTTATTTAATTAAGTAGATCTCTACTTTTAGCCTTGTTAAATTAAAGCTTTGAATCTTTTACAAGCTCAATAGCATTAAAAATATAATCTTGTAAATTTTCATTTTCCAACATTAATTTTATATATATCATATCTATAACAGTAAGTTGTGATATTCTAGGTGATAGAGCAGTGGCTCTGAAATCACTTTTCATCTCAACTGTACTTAATTTTATATCTCCTAACTCTCTAATAGGGTTACTTGCTACACTTGTCAAAGTTATAATTTTTATTCCTTTGTTTTTAGCAACCTTTGCAAGATTAAAAAGTTCTAGAGTTTTTCCACTGTGGGATATAACAAAAAGAATATCATTTTCATTCATGGTAGATAGATAACTTAATTGCATATGACTATCATTTTCAAAAGAGGCAACCTTTCCAAGTTCCATCAATTTAAAATAAAAATCTCTTGCTACTATTCCAGAGAAACCCACACCTACAAGCATAATTTTTCTTGCATTATTAATAGCTTGTACAGCTTTTTCTAACTCATTAAAATCTGTAATCTCATATGTGTTGTTTACTGCTCTAATATTTTCAGTAGCAACTTTTTTTCCAATAATTTCAAAAGAGTCTGTTGATTTTAGCTCTTCATGCATTATATTAACATGAGATTCAGCTTTTCTATTTCCAATATCTTGACTCAATGAAAGTTTAAAATCTGGAAAACCTGAAAATCCTAGTTTTTTAGAAAATCTGACAATAGATGCTTGGCTTGTATCACAATTTTTAGCAATTTCATAGGTGTTTAGATTTTTTATTCTTTCTGGATCTTCTAATATATACTCAGCGATTTTCTTTTCTATTGACGTTAACTGATTTTTCATAGCATTTAATTTAATAATTATTCCCATGATTTATGTCCATCTCCTTGATATATATTCTGACTCTTCAACTCTTTTTCTATAGAATTTAAAACATCTCTTTTATTCAAACTCCATAGAGGAGAGATTAAAGTTTCTTTATTTCCATCCCCAGTTAATCTATGTATAACTATATTATACGACAAATTCTCTAAAATTTTAACTGTTTTTTTCACATATTCTTCTTTTTTTTGAATTTTTATTTCGTTGTTGTTATAAAATTCCTCTAAACGTGTATTTTTTATAATATGTAAAAGATGAATTTTTACTCCCCATGTTCCACACTTTTCAGAAAATATAGCTGTGTTTAATGGATCATCTTCTTTTTCATATGGCAATCCTATAATTATATGAGTAACAAACTTAATATTTTTAGAGTTTAATTTTTTTGTAGCTTCTATATATGTAGAGAGAGGGTATTGTCTATTTATTATTTTTGCAACCTCCTCATTAATAGTCTGCAACCCTAACTCTACCCATAAGAAATGTTTTTTATTAATCTCATCTAACAAATCTATTACTTTATCTTGTAAACAATCTGGTCTAGTGGCAATGGCTAACCCCATTACTCTTGGATGGGCTAGAGCCTCATAATATATCTTTCTTAGATATTCCACATCTCCATAAGTATTTGTAAAATTTTGAAAGTAGGCAATAACCTTACCAGTTGGGAATTTTCTTTCAATAAGTTTTAATTGCTCCTCAATTTGATCATTTATGCTCTTTCCTCTGCTCCCTGCAAAATCTCCACTTCCACTTTCGCTACAAAATATGCAACCTTTTGTGCTGAGAGTTCCATCTCTATTGGGACATGTAAATCCCCCATCTAGAGAAACTTTATATATTTTTTCTCCAAAGGTATTTTTGAAATAATTATCTAAGGAATTATATCT
>Bissell_p2__coassemble_2272_pt1 | contig 7076 bp, 5 predicted proteins | sample Bissell_p2__metabat2_low_PE_024 | metagenome-assembled genome bin Bissell_p2
TGCTTAAAATCTGGAGATACTGAAAAAATAAAAAAAGTTGTTTATAAAATAAAATTCTAAAAAACTTTTTAGTATATTTAGTGTAAATAAAAATGGTGTAATCTGATAATTTAAGATTATCTAATTACACCATTAATTTATTTCTAATAAAACTTATAATTATTTTTATCAGAAAACTTCACTTCATAAAGCATTTTATCTGCTCTTATATATAAATCTTCAAAAGTATCCCCTTCAAAATTTTCAGTAACCCCTATTGAAGCTGATACTTTAATTTTTTCTCCAAATTTTTCATATTCTCTATTTAACTTTTTAACAAGCAAAGAAAAAAATCTATCTAAGTTAATATTTTTACTTTTAAAGAAGAAGAAAATAAATTCATCTCCTCCTAATCTCCCCCAAAATCCACGTAAAATACTATTATTTTTTAAAATTTTAGCAGTTTCTATTAAAACTTCATCACCATAATTATGCCCAAATCTATCATTTATTTGTTTAAAATTGTCTAAATCTAAAATTCCAAAAATATATTTTGAAGAAATAGTCTCTTTATTTTTTAAAATATCCTCTATTTTTTCAACAATAGTAGCTCTATTATATAGTTTTGTTAAGCTATCTTTTTCAGCCCTTTCACTAAGTTGAATCTCCTTTGATTTCTCCTCTAAAAAAATTATAGCAAAATCTTTGTCATCTTCTTTTTTAAAGCTAAATTTTGCTGATAACCAAATAACCTTTTTTAATTTTTTTATAGCAAAAATAGTATCTGGCATTTTTCGCCCTTCACTATAATTTTCTCTAATATTTTTCAAAGAGAATATTCTTTGAAGTTCAAAAAAATTTTCTGTTACTTTTGACAAAATATGAATTCTTATATAGTTCATATAGTCAATATTTTCTAATTTTTCTAAATCATTTATTCTAACTATCTTTCCACTTTTTAAATCTACCTTTATATTAAAATAGTATTTCTGTGTTGTAAACTGCTGAATTTCAAGTACTTGCTTTAAAAGTCTATCTTTTTCTTTTAGTTTTCCAACATCAGATACAATACCAATTGTATCTGAAATATTATTTTTTCTATCATACATATTTTTCATATCAATTTGTACCCATTCAAAAGTACTTCCATTTTTTATTTTTAAAGTTTCTTCTGCTATTTCAGATCTTTGAATTTTTACTAAAAGATTTCTAAAATTTTCTTGAGAATCTTCACAAATAAATTTCTCTATAAATTCATCTATTAAAAACTTATTCATATTTCCTGAATAATATAGAGTATTTTCTACATTGATTGTTTGAGATTTTATATCATAATGAAAAACTACTATTTTTGAATGGGATAATGCTATCTTTAAAATTTTCTGTTGATTTTTAATTTTCTCATACGACCTATTTAATTCTTTAACTTTTTCATTTCTATATAATATGAAAGCAATAAATGCTGTAGTAATTCCTAAAACCATAAATAACGAAAATTTGAAAGAGATCTTCAAAATATCATTTTTTATATTATTTAAATAATCATTATAGATAACATAAAAAATATACATACCATTTATTCCAATAGGTTCATAGTATACAAGCTTTTTTCTATCTCCTTCATAAAAAAAATAGCCATTTTTACCTTGAGAAACATTTTTTCTTATCTCCTCTTCACTCCCTTTTAAAAACTTTAATTTAGGAAGATCTTTCCATATATTATTGGAAGCTTCTATTTTTTTCACTTCATCAAAGGAGTATGAAATATAATTTCCTACTGAATCTATTAGACGTATATAATTTTCCGGTGGAACTTTATCACTTATTGCTGTAAAGAATGTTTTTTCCTCCAAAACACCATATAAAACACCAATAACATCCTTTTTATCCTTAGATCTTATTGGAACAGAAATTATTTGTACTCTTCTCCCTCTAGTAATAATAGAGTTTATAATCTCTGTAATAACAATTTCTCCTCTTAAGGATCTTTGAAAATAATTTCTTTCTTTTATATTTACTTCTCTTTCTTGTGAATCTATTCCAATACCATTAATATCTACAACACCTATATAATCAAAAAAAGATTTATATGAATTTTTTAAAATTAATGTTATTGTATCTTCAGTGGCATTTTTTTTCCCTAATTTATATAGAACAAAAGCTTTTTTCTCTAAATAATTGACAAGTTCATTGTACTTATTTGAAATTCGTTCTGTTGTTAATTGTGACTGCGTCTTTATATAATTTTTCTTTACTTGAAATTCAAGTTCTTTACATTTTATATAAAAATTAAATATACTATAACTTATTAAAAATGCAGCTAACACACTTAAAAAAATTGCATATTTTAGCTTTTTCACAAAACCTCTCCCTTTTAAGTTTTTCAATATATTTTATCTTAAAATCGAAAAAAAAGCAATATTAAAAAACACTAACTTAGTTAAATAAATGTATAAACTGATATAGTTTTATTCATTTTTTTACTATAGAATTTATTTAATAAATAACAAAATAAAAAAGAAATAGAAATATTTTAATATCTCCATCTCTTTTTAAATTTTTATTTTATATATCCATAATTATTCTTCCTTGAAATATTTCACAAAACTCTTTCTCATATTTTATCATAAGTTTTATTAAGCTTTATATTTTTATCATATTCCATTGAAAATTTTAATTCATTCATAAATTTTCTTATATTTATTCTCTATTTTTTCTATTTACCTCAGAAATATAAACCTTTGAGTTCATTTTTTTAGCAAGAGTTATTACCTTTTCACTATTCTCTTTTGATAGAATAAATCTTCTTCCTATCATACCCTTTCCAAAATGTAGTTCTACATTTGGTTTTGAAGTAATTGAATCAGTATGAATATTCTCTATCTCATTCCAACTCCATCTATTATGAAATTGAGCCCCACAAATTGTATAGAGGATATCTACTCCCTCTTGTGAAATTATATGTTTTCTATTTGAAAAAGTTGCAAAAATCATAATAACTCCAAAGGGTAAATAAAATAGATTACGATTTGCAATTGAACTATAAATAGTGTAGATAGCAAATATTACAACTGCAACTTTTACCCATAATTTTCGTTCTGGCATAATTCCATAATATTCCATCATATTTCCTCTCTTTAAAATCTTAATATTTAAAATGCTTTTGCTCCTTCAGAATTTCTTATTCTAGCAAGAGCTTTCATAGCTTTTTCATATGCTTTTTCTGGAGCTTGAGCAGGTCCACGACCTTTCTTTAATTTACCAAATAAGTTTGTTCTTGATCCATCAGCATATAGAATATTTCCACCCCAACTTAAAGTAACAATTGCATAGATAGGATTTATTATATTCATAAAACAATATGGTAAATATGCAAGTGTTGGTACTCCAAGTACTGCTGCATGATATGCTCCACATGATGACCACGGAACAAGTGGTGACCATAAAGTTCCACCATCTTCAAGAGTTCTTGAAAGCATATTTCTACCAAGTCCCATCTCATCATAATTATCTTTATACATTGATGCTGGAATTATCAATCCTAAATATTGGTCACACATAGTTGTAATACAGAATACCCCAGTTGCAATTGTAACAAGAACTAATTGGAATGGAGTTTTTACTTTCTTTATCAATCCACCAAGTAATGACTCTACTGAACCTATTTTTTGAAGTATTCCACCAAATGCAACAGCAACAATTACAAGGTTATTAGTCCAAAGCATGCTATCCATTCCACCTCTATTTACAAGCTTATAAAATAGAGCATTACTAGATTCAGCTTCATAACCATAATGAAGTATCTTAATACAATCAGCAATTCCAGTTCCTTGGAATATTATAGCAAATATACATCCAAGTAATGAAAGTAAAACTACTGAAGGAATAGCTGGCATTTTTATTACTGCTACTACTACTATCAGTAAAATTGGAATAAGTAGAATCGGACTCATATATGTATAATGATCTAATATTGCACTTGATAACTCAGTTGCTAATGAAGGATCATATGTTCCCACTTTTGAAAGTGAGAAGAATGTATATAAAATTACAGCTATAACTAAACTAGGAAAAGTTGTAGTTACCATAGCTGCCACATGATCAAAAAGTCCTGTTTGTGCAGAACCAGCAGCTAGATTTGTTGAGTCAGAAAGTGGTGAAAATTTATCTCCACAACATGCTCCAGAAAGGATAGCACCTGCTATAAGTGCTGGATTTAATCCCATTGTTGTTCCTATTGCCATAAATGCAATTCCTAATGTTGCTGTTACAGTCCAAGCTGATCCAAGAGCAATTCCAACAACTGCACAAAGAATTGTTACAAAAGGAAGAAATATAGCTGGTGTAAGAAGTTTTAATCCATAATATACAACTGCTGGAATAGTTCCACATGCTGTAAATGATCCTATTAAACATCCTACAAGAAGGATTATAATTATTGCTTCTAAAGATTGATTAACAGCTTCAAGTCCTGCTGCAAGCATATCTTTATAATCATATCCACATAATTTTCCAATAATCATAGCAACTCCACATGAAAGAGTTACAGGAATATGTGGATCAAGTCCCCACCCTAAAGCATAGTTTGTAATCATCACTGTTAAAAGAAAAACAATTGGAATTATAGCCTCTACCTTATTAGGTAATCTAACCTTACTACTTTCACTCATTAAAAATACCCCCCTAAAAATATAATTTATATAATTACATTTTTACTATATCACCTACTCCGTCAAAGAAGTGTCAATGATTAGAAATATTTTTATTTTTTTCAAACATTTTTTTCTATTTATTATCATTTATATTTATCCATATCTAAAAAAGCATTAGTTTCACTACCCCACGAATATTGTTCCATATACTCTCCATGATACAATTTTCTTCCCTCTTCTGCATTTTCAATCCATTTAAAATAATCACACTGAATACACTGTAAATTTGCAAGTCCAATTTTTCCTCTTTCACTATATATTATATCTCCACATCCTAAGCTATTTAAGACATCTTGCAAATCTTTTTTTAGCATTCTATAATAAGAATCATGCCCGTCATCTTCCCATAAATTTGCAATAACTTCCTTTGAACTACATCTTGCTCCTTTTCTATGAACAAGATATGCTAGTAGTTCCTTAGTTTTTTCAAATTTAAATTTTACAGGATTTCCATCTATAAGTACTTCGAAATTTCCAAAACAAGTCATCTGTATCCTTTTCTCTTTCTCTGGGGATATATTTTCAGATACAGAATATCTAAGATTTTCAAGTGCATGTTGTATTTGCTCTACATTTGCTGGTTTCATAATATAATCACTTGCATCTAATTTAAAAGCTTCACCCATATAGTTTGAATATCCTGTTACAAATATTATATTAATTTTTGAATGTAATTTTTTAAGTTCATTTGCAAACTCTATCCCATTTAATCCTGGCATCTGTATATCAATAAAGCATACATCAAAAGATTCTTTAATAAGCTCTAAAGCTTTAATAGGATTATTTACTGTTATCACATCTGCTTTTTCATCAACTTCTTTTATTAATGTTGCTAAATATTCTCCTGCAAGTAACTCATCGTCCAATACTAAGTATTTCACGTCTTTTTCCACTCTCCAATCTCATATATTTTTTCTTTCCAGGAATAATAATCTTTACAACTGTTCCTATCCCTATAAAACTTGTAATTTCAAGCTCTGCATCAACAATAGTTTTCAATCTCTCCTTTACATTTTGTATTCCCACATGAGTTCTACCATCATTCAATGCTTTTCTCATCTCAAATCCTATTCCATTATCTGAAATTATTATTATATGATCCTTTCCTTTTTTCTCTGTAGAAATCTTTATAGTTCCACCTTCAACTTTATTACAAATTCCATGTTTAACTGCATTCTCTACTATTGGTTGCAGAGTAAGGGTTGGCATATTAAAGTCCTCAGTTTTTATATCATATTCAACTTTTACTCTGTCACCAAATCTTAGTTTTTCTATATCAAGATATATATTTGTATGTTCCAATTCTTTAGAAAAAAGCTGAGTATCATTTTTACCCATATTATGCATATTTTCTCTCAGATATTTAGAAAATTTTATTGTTGTTTCTTCTGCCAATTTTGGATTTATTCTACAAAGAGCTGTTATAGTGTTCAATGTATTATAGAGAAAATGAGGCTGTATCTGTGAAAGCATCAACGACATTCTCTGCTCTTTTAACTTTATCTCCTTCTCCTCATTTATTTGTTGAGAGATTTGTACATGCACTACAAGATAGTAAAATAAAAAAACTACAGCATAAGTATGGTTCATTATTCCCATTTTTAGTCCTATAGCATCTATAATACTTGCACTCATCAACCACAGTATAGCAAAAAAAGCTAAAAGAGGATTTGCTTTTGTATTTCTATAAAATTTAAAATCCAATACAAAAAGAAAAATAATCCAATATATCCAATTAGTAACAATGTAGCCATGTTTCCAAAGTTCACTTCCAAAACTATTTAAAATATCAAAAGAAAATAACCTATTATTTAAAATCAAACTACAATAAAATAGAAAATTTAAGACTGCCGGAATATAAATAAATTTATTTTTAGGCTTCATTACACTTACTACTATAGCTATAATCAAAGGTTTTAATGAATAATAAATCAATTTTAATAATATAAAATTTTTTCCTATTGAAACTTGATTTTTATGATAATCTAAGTAAAATTCTATTATTGATAGAATTAAAAGAAGAGACATATTAATAACAAGTTGCCTTTTTAAAAATTTATCTACTGCTGACTTCATAGAGGCTACAAAAAATGTACCAATTACCATTGCAATAAATATATAATTCTCAATAAGATAACTTTGTAAATATGTCTCCTTCATAGCATCCACCTCTTAACTAATTATTTTTTCTAAATTCCATTTAATTTTTTTATTGTTTTTTATACTTTTAAGAGTGTTCTAATAAAATTATTTTATTTAAATATAGTATATCATAAAAACAAAAAAGCCGTTTCATTAATTTGAAACGACTATCTATTCTTAAAATATTTAATTTAGCCAAGTGGCGCACCTAAGAGGAATCGAACCCCTAACCTTCTGATCCGT